>JACCEB011559630.1_pt1 | contig 36801 bp, 29 predicted proteins | sample 7454761 | NCBI WGS metagenome assembly JACCEB01 (sample SAMN15323454, study PRJNA562643) | freshwater metagenome | isolation source: river surface water | place: USA:Blue River Watershed | collected 2017-08-18
AAAAGTCTTTTAAATCATCATTTAATTCTTTGTATACTTTTACATTAAATTTTTCCGGAATTTCATAATTATATTTTCTATTTTCACGTCTGCCATAAATATAATAATGATTTATTGCCTCTTCATTTGAAAGATGTTTTAAATCATCGTTTAATTCTTTGTAATTTTCAACATGTATTTTATTTTTTTTATTATCTCTTATGTAAAAATGCAAATGATAATTTTTCATTGGATGATACATATAATTTGAGATATTATGTATATCATGTATTATTCTATATTCAATCTTCTCTAATTCTTTCGGATTATGAATAATTAAATTATTTCTTACAGATAATGTATTGAATAATGTTTCATGATATTCTAACATTTTAAATTTATTAGCATAATCAGTAATTAAATTTAATAGTCTTTTTGATAATCTACATGCACATACCATACTAAAATATAATGGATATTCTAAAATTTTTATAAAACGAGAATGACAATAATTCTCTTTAGTATGTGCAATATAATTATCTTTCGTTAATAAATCACTTTCTGGAAACACTTTATCTATATTTATGAAAATATCTTCGGATAAGAAGAAAACATCATCCTCTATAAACCATATATGTTCATATCGATTATTCATCTTACAAAAATAATAAAATGCTTTGTCCCATGACATAACTTTCTTATTTGGAACATTACTCGTGGGAATTAATAAATTATAAAAATTATTTTTTTCACATTCTTCCTCATTGAACTGTATAAAATTTATATTCATATATTTATTCTTATTATGATATAAATCAGAATAATTCTGACTATTGTCATCTATTGCAACATATATATCATAATTATTAAACCCTTTCAAAAAATCGAGCCATATTTCATGAGGTAATCTTGTTAACAATACAATTGCAGTATTTTTTATCATATTAGTATATAATTATAAATTAAAAAAATATTATAATTTATATTTAATGAATAATAAAATATTTTTTAAATTTTATCCAGAATATAAAGATAAAAAATTAGAAAATAATGATATTCATGGTAAAATTATCTCTTTAAAATCATTTTATGAATTATATCCTGAATTTGATATTCAATTTTATAAATTTTTATATCTCAAAGATTTGGAAAATATATATGATATTGATATTTTAGTTCATTGGCATAATATTGGAGTAAAAGAGAATAGAATAAGTTCTCTTAATGAATTTAAAAAAAAATATCCAAATATTATTTTAAATTCGGAAAAAAATATTATAGAATGGTTTCAAAATAATTATATGAATCGTAAAATAAATTATGAAATGAATCATCAAATAAATAATTTTTTTATAAAAAATAATGTATCTAATTTTAACTACAATGAATTTATAAATTTTAATCCAGATTGTAGTATTAATGATTTTACATATTTTTTTAAAAAAATATCTTTCCAAAAAAAAAATGTAATTTTGTCAATTCAAGATTTTTATAATAAATATCCCACTTTCAATCTAGATATTTATAAATTATTTAATAAAAATATTTTTTTCCCAACAAATGAAGAGTATATCTATCATTGGTATCATAATCATATTCATAATAAAGATATAATATATTGTGCTAAAATGTTTTATGAAAAATATCCTGAATTTAATTATGAAATCTTCACATTATTTCATAAAAATGATTTAAAAGATATTGATAATTCTAGTAATAATTATTATTTAGAAATATTATCATATTTTGATTCAAATTTTTCAAATAAACTTATTTATTCAATAAAATCTTATAATGAATTATACCCTTTTATTCGAATAGAGACTTACAAAAAAATATTTTTAAAAGACAAAAATACATCTGATATGGAATGTATTATTCATATTTATCATCATCTTATTTTAGGCGATACTATTTATGAAATAAAAAATAGAGTTTTGGATAAAATGAATATAAATATATATCGTAATTTAAATTATGAAAATGTTAACTTAACGGATAATGAATTGATAGAGAAATGGTTGCTTATTGATTCTAATAATTATCATAATAAAATTTTTAATAAAGAGTCATTCTATAAAGCATATCCTGAATATGATTTTTTTAAAACAATTGAAAATAATAATGAATGTGAAAATGAAGAGGATAAAATTGTTTATATGATGAAAGGGGGGATATATAAATATCAGTCTGAAAGAAGGATTGTGAATAATATATCAGAAGTATTAATTGATTTAGAACAACCAAAGCAACCGTTAAATCCTGGAATATCTCTCATTATTCGTGCAAAAAATGAAGAGATGAATATTTCACAATGTATTGAATCTGTTGTTGATTTAGTAGATGAAATTATATTTGTTGATAATGGTAGTACTGATAATACTTATTCACTGGTAGAAAAATACACAACAATATATAAAAATATCAAACTATATAAATATAATATAAAGGTTACGAGGGCGGGGGATGACCACAAATCCGCAATAGAAAGAGGTGATAAAAATACGTTGGGACTTTTTTATAATTGGTGCCTGTCAAAGGCAACATATTATAATGTATTTAAGTGGGACGCAGATTTTATATGTATCCGTAATAATTTTATTGACTTAGTAAAATTATATAATTTGAAAAATCGTAATGATAGATTTGCTATATGGTTCACTGGTAAAACATTATTTGAGTCTAATAATTCATATTATATTAATTATAAATCCTTTTATGATGAATACAGAATTTTTTCATATTTAAATGATTTTAAATGGTATGATGGAGAGATATGTGAATTTACTGAACCGTATCTGAAAAAAATTGAGAGTAGAAAAAAATATAAGTATCCATATCCACTATTTTATGAGATTAAAAGAACATCTATTGACGAATTTAGTGAGCGCAGCTCTTTAATAGATAATCGTGATATAAATGATTACAATATTATTCAAAATTTAAAGTGTACTCGTCTCCCAAATCAACTAATTCTCATTCATAATTCAATTATAAATAATATAAAAAGAATTCTTTTAATTACTCCATCGTTAAGCCTTGGTGGAGGTAATCAATTTATATTAAATATGTACAATGTTATAAAATCATTTGGCTACATTGTTAAAATATTAGCATTGAATAATGTAAAGATTGGTAATGACAAATTTTCAAATATTATTGAAGATGATATATTGGAACATAATAACGACACAAATGATAATAATTACGATTATAATTACGATATTATATTTTTTAATGGAACAATTCATATTTCCGAGAAAAAAATGGGCGAAATAATAAAAAAATCAAAAATAATTTTTATAACCCATAGCGATGTTGCTTATTCAAACTATTTTATTACAAAGTATCACAACTTTTTTCACAGAATAATTACAGTTAATAATTATACAATTACAAAATTATCAGATTCACTAAATATTGATAAAGACAAATTTTATAAATTAATAAATTATTTCGATAATAAGGAGGAGAGTAAAACATTAGGGTCCAAAAATAAATTCTGCATGATATCACGTTTTAGCGATGATAAAAATGTTCCAATGTTATTATATGCATTAAAAATATTATTTCAGAAATATGAAGGATATAAATTTTATTTGGTCGGATGTGGAGATTCTCCTGAATATGATAATTATTTATCATTTTTAGTGAATAAATTAGATATTCGGAAAAATGTTATATTTGAGGGTTATCAGAAAGATGTGCAACAATATTATTTAAAATCCGATTTTGTTATATTACCATCCGTATCAGAGGGATGTCCATATAATATAATTGAGGCGATGTTTTTTGATACACCTGTTATTGCAAGCAATGTTGGTGGAAATCATGAATTAATAAAACATAATAAAAATGGTATTCTTATAGACTATGATAATATTCGATTATTGGAGAAGGATAAAATATATATTCAAAATTATAATGAACATTTATCTGAATTAGGGTATATAACGGATATATCAAATTATAATTATACTCTATCATACAAATTAAATGTATATCCACCCCCTCTGCTTCAACCCAAAGATAATAATTTTTTGGAATACAATTTAAAATTAAAATTATGGAACACAAATGTTGATAAAATTTTAAATTCTATGATTCAAATGATAGAATTAAAAGATGAGAGAAAAACGGAATTTATTACAGAATCAAAAAAATTTATTAAAAATACTTTTAATCAAAATATTTATGTATCTTCTATAGTTGAATTATTGTAAGTATTGAAAAGTATATCTGTAATTGGAATTAATAATGAATAATTACAAAAAAATAATTTGTGATGAATATAATGATGATTATAAAATAATTTAGAATGAGATAAATAAGCAAAAACAATGTAAATATATAATGTAAAAATATGCTCAAAAAAATTTAATCGCATAAACATAATTGGAATACCAAAAGAGAGTATCAAAAAATTTGAATCAAAATATCCAAAATAAAATGTATCGAGTGGATATACTTCGATATTTTCATGATGTTTTGAATGAATATATTTATAAAAATATTTATGGTGAATGATTCGATGATATAAATAATATAGTAATTCTATACACATTGAATAAGATGATATATTTATAATATTTGTCAAATAACTATGTGGTGCATCTTCAATAAAATTGTAAAAAATATATTTCGATAATAAAATTGATTCTAGAAGAATAAAAAATGATAAATTTGCAATAACATTTATTTTTTTTAGAAATTGATGTTCATTCATTTTTGGATTATAAAATGGATATTCATACATTTTACATATCATATATGATGTTAGTGTAGCTGTAGTAAAAATTCCTGTTATAATTCCTGTTATACTCAAAAAAGTAAACATTATTATATTTGATATATAATGCGAAAAAAATATTTAAAAATAAAACTAATATTTATTAGTATGATTCCGCGTATTTTTCATTTTTTTGATACTGATAAGGATTTTTTATATTATAAATATTTTTGCATACACTCTGTTATTGAAATAGAAAAACCATTATTTGTTTATTTCCATGCTTATAATGAACCAGATGGATATTTATGGAATATGTTAAAAAATGAAAATAAAGATAAAATTATTTTTAAAAAGATTGATATTCCAAATTATGATAAAATTAAAAAAATAATTATTTTTTTAAATTTATTAAAATATGGAGGAGTCTTTTTGGATATTTATTCTATCTTTATAAATCCATTATTAAATTTATACAATTTAAATTATCTTCAAACAAAGAATGAATCCTTTATAATGTGTATTCCTGATTCTCCAATTATAAAAAAAAAAATTAATAATATTTATAAGTATGGATTGAATAATTTATTGAATAATTTTAATGATTCTAATTATATTTTATTAAACGATAATAAATATTATTTTAATGAAAATAAGAATGAAGAGCTATTTTTTCAAGAAAATAATAATTATACATTTTCCGATTATTTCCATATAGTTAATAATTGTTATTTTTATCATTATTCTGAATCAATACTAAAAACAACGGGAATAAATAATCACTCTATTAATGATATATTTACAAAAACAACTATTTATAATTTACTTGTTCGATATATTTTATCATATAATAATTATTTTAATAATAATGAAATAAATAATGATAAAATAAATAATGATAAAATAAATAATGATAAAATAAATAATCAAATAAACGTAATAAAAGATAAAGTCAAATTCATAAATAATATAGATTGTATTATTTGGATAAATATGGATTCAAGTACCGATAGAAGAGATAATATGAATAAAATATTAAATAATTTTGACCCTATTCATTTGAGATATAGTGCAATAGATGGTGGAAAGGAGGAGGATATTTGTCATAAATATTTTTATTCAGAAAATAATATATATCCGTCAAATTCAAATAAAGAGTATGCTATTTTATTATCACATTTAAATTGTATTGAGAAATTCTGTTATATAAAACATAAAGAGTATAATATTGGACTTATATGCGAAGATGATTTATCTCTCGATTTTATGAAATATTGGGACAAAGATATTGCTGAAATTATTTCAGGGGCACCAAATGATTGGGAGATAATCATGCTCGGATATTTTTATATTCATTTAGATATTCCAGAAACATATAATAAATGGAATAATCAATGGTCAGCAATTGCATATCTGGTAAATGGAACGGTTGAAAAGAAGATTAAGTCTATGAAAAAAGATAATAAATGGATTTGTAATGAGAATGACATAATGGTTTCTGACAATTATATATTTTCAAAATTAAACACATATTTTTATAAATATCCGTATTTTACTTTTCCTAATGAAAATGATAGCACATTTCACGATGACCATATTCAGTATCATAAAATATATAAATTAATGAATTATATTACACATGAAAAAATATGTGAAAAGTATATGATTGCTAATACTCCATAGTTCTTATCTTGGAATCTTCCCCTAATTTACACGGTTCTATCATAAGATAAGTTCCGTGAATACGATTGTCAGCATTATATGTTCTAAAATTTGAGCCGTGAACATGAACGCTAACAATATCGAGAGATGGATTTAATACTTTGATTCCCGTATTATGGACTTTTGTCGCAAAAACACTGTCGCATCCGAGTGTACCAAATTCAAAGTTTATATCATTATAATTAATTTCAAGTGGGCTTACAAATGCCCAAGAATCCTGTGAATCTGCTCGAGGAACATCCCATTCTGTAAATATCTTCATTGTTTTATAATCCTCTTCTAAATCGTATCGCAAAAGTGCAAACATTTTATTTTTTATATTTTTATAATTTATTCGAGCGATTGTTTCGTCAAAATAAATATCAGTATTTGATAAGATACATATTTCATTATAGAAATTTAAATTAATATAACGAATAGCATCGCTAAATTTCAGTTTATAATCCGGTGAATCATCTATAATAACTTGAACAATCTTTTGTTCAGTATCATTTATAAAATCAAGATTAAATATTTCATTGTTTAATAGATATATTTTTGTAATGTATCTATTTTCCAAATTCTTTTTTAAACAGTATTCTAGTTCCTTCTGTCTCTCTTTATTACTTGAAATATAATAGGTTGTAAAAAGGTATAACATTATTTGAATATAAATATAATTATAAATAATTATAAATTTTTATGGTTAAATAGACGAAATAAATATAATTTTCAATATTATGAATAAGATAAATATAAATTTATCACATGTTTTTCTTCATTTCTTTGAGATAGGGGGTGGTGAAAAATATTTATATCGATTTCAGAAATATTCGCAGTTTAACGAGACAATTTATGTTAAAAAAAATAATATTACACCAATTATCCAATTTAAAAATATTATTTATTATGAATCTTATGAGGAGTTAAATAAATTACTTCTTGTTTCAGATATTATATTAGACCATCAATTATACTGGTTTGAAAAAGATATATCCGACATCGTATTTAAAAATATTGATTCAAAAAAAATAATTCGAATAACGCATGGTGTTCCGATTCATTTTGAAGATATTACGGGACGGGATTATTCTTATTCTATAGAATTGTACACTGAACGTAAATCGCATATCAGTTGGAATAATCATATTAAATATTATGTTCCATTAGGTGTTGAAATTCCCCAGCTCAAAGAGAGGGCATTTAATTCTGCAAATATTCAAATTGCAATCATCGGTCGAATAACACCCCTTAAAATTCCAGCAGGGTTTCTTCAAAAATTGGTGAAATATGTAAATGGGCAAAGAGGTAGAATAAAGATTCATATTTATGGTCCTATGGATGCTGCATATCAGACTTTCTTTTTATCAACTATTCGTATATCACCTTTTATTCAGTATCATGGTATTATAAAAGTTGATGACATACGCGAAATATATGAGAGTAATGATATCCTTTTACATCCGTCAAATGAAGAGTGTGGAGCAACTGTTATTTTAGAGGCAATGTCTTATGGGCTCCCCGTTATTTGTAGAGGGGTGGGTGGATTAATAGAAGCTGTTGGAAAACATAACTTTCAGCTAATATCAAATGGCGACGATAGTTTAATTCAAAATTTGGCAAAGATAAATGAGTCAAATTACATGGATATTTCAGTGAAAAATCGAGAGAAGATTATTAAATACAATAATGAAGATGACCATTTCAGAAAATTATTTGATATCATTGAGAGGAATCATCGAATAAATAATTTAAATAATGATATGGGAAATAAAATTCCAAATATAATTCATTATATTTTTGGGCTAAAAGAGCAGACTGAGAATTTTTTATTCCCCTATTTTCTGTCTATCTATTCAAATTATGTGATTAATAAACCGGATATCATCTATTTTCATTATCAATTTGAGCCACACGGTGAATGGTGGGAAAAGGCGAAACCTTATTTATCATTAAATTATGTGAACGGTGATAATTTATATTGGGGAAGTAAAAGAATAGTAAAATATGCACATAAAGCGGATAAAATAAGATTGGATATTCTTTATAAATATGGTGGAATTTATATGGATATCGACACAATAACATATCGACCATATCATCATTTATTACGGTATGACACTGTATTAGGATATCAAGATGAAGGTCTCATTTGTAATGCGGTCATTTTGGCGAAAAGCGAATGCGCATTTATAAAGAGATGGATGGATGAATATGAGACACATTTTAAAGCGGACGGTTGGTGCGAAGCGTCTGTTCACCTCCCTTATAAAATATATGAAAGTATGAGAGGGGATGATAACATTCACATCGTGGAGAGAGAATTCTTCTATTCGCCATCTTATGATGAAACGGATAAAATATTTGTGAGAGAAGATGTGGAGATTCATGAAAAATTATTAACACTTCATTTATGGAACACATATTCAGAGGATAAATATTTGCGTAAAATAATTGGATTTGATTATGTCCAAAATAGTAGATCTCTTTATGCAAAAATTTTATGTAATATTTTGATAGACTCAAAATTAAACTCATAGAAATTATTTTTTATTATTCTAGAAGTTCATTTTGTAATGAATGATTTATTCCGTAAAAATTGTTAGATGCTTTTTTTTGCAGGAGAAAAAACACTCCCAATCCAAAAGCACACCCTGGTAATGTCATAATACCACCTGAAAGAATAAACATCCCAACACAAATTCCAGCTGCAATTACAATTGCAATAATCATAGAAATAAAATAACGTATATATCTAAATATATATTCAAATATATTCCCACCTTTTTGTATATTTTTTATTTTAATATTTTTTATAGAACCAATACGTGAATCTTTTTTTATATCAAGAATAATAAAATAATTTATATAACCATTTGTTTTTTCCTTTAATAATTCTAATATTTCTTGTATATTTTTTATATTAATCTCTTTTATAGTTTTCATTTTGTTTTCATTATTTTTAATATTTTTTATAGTTTTTATATCATTTGGATTATTAGTAATATTTTTTATTACTTGTATATCATTATTATTTAATATTATTTTTTCAGGTATAGTTTCTATACAATTAGAAACAAAATCTCTTGTAATTATTTTTCCATTAACTATATTTTCAATTTCTTCACGGGACTTATTTATATTTTGTTTTTCTAAGTTATTTTTAATTCCTTGAATAATTTTTTCTTTATTTTTTTTATATGAATTATAAACCTTATTTATTATAAAACTCTTAAACTTTTTTTTTGAAGATTTTATCATATTGTATAAAGGATTACTATTATTATAAAATTTATAATTGAAAGGTTGGTTTCTATTAAATCTTTTTTTAAGAGTTTCTTCATTTGTATAATTAAAATACATTCCAAAATAAGAAAGTTTTCTTAAAAGTTCATATTTATTTTTTATTTCTTTATTATTTATATTAGGAAGTTTTACTTCTAAAGTATTATGATTTTCTTTATCAAGTTCTTTACCAAGTTGTTCAATTGTATTACCTTTTTCTAATTCAAGAGATAGTCTATTAATATTAATTTTACCATTACTAACTATATCGGATGGCATATTGATTCGTATATTGTTTTGTACATTTTTATGAATCATAATATTGTTAAATTCATCTTTATTAAAAAATAAAATTTCATATCTATTTGCAGAAGGTAATTTGAATTTAAATTTATCTAAAAAAGATTTTTTTGATAATTTTGATTTTTCCATATTATAATAAATATTTATATAAATATTTATTATAATATTATAAATATTTATATATAATAGATGTCAAAATATGAAAAGAGAGATTCGCCTTCTGTATCGGCACAAGATTTTCCAAATAAAATAAAGGAGGGAAATGATGGAGAAGAGTATGTATCAAGAGCAGACAAAAATAAAGTGTACCGGTGGTATAAAATTAAAAGCATGGATAAATGTTCAACTGCAGAAAAGTATTATATGCAGTTTCCGGAAAATTATTTACAAAAGAAATTTTATAAATATGACCTTAAAATCTTAGAAACGAAGATAAAACGCGTAAAAAAAGAGTTAGAGAAAAAGAAAATTTATTTATTTAAAATTGGTTGGAAAAAAGCGTATAATTTCATTGACTATGCATGGGAAGATGCAAGGGAACATAATAAAGAGAATTTCATTTTTTATACAGAAAAAGTACTATTTTGGGCGCAGAATTCTGGAGAATTGACTTTACAATGGAGTTTACAAAAGGGCGTAAAAGAAGATGCGTTCGAAATATTTCATAAAATTTTCAAAAATAAATTTGTAAAACCAAAACGAGCAGAAAATGCGATTGTTCTGTTCGCGTAAATATTTAATGAAAATTAATAAAATTTCATTGTTTTAAACATATTCTCTAAATACGAGCAGCTCGTAATATCAACAACCTCTGTATTTTTTGCCTTCTCTTCTTCCTTTTTATTCTTCTCTTCAATAGAAATCAAAATTGCATATTCAATAAGTCTCTCTTTTTTTATATCAGGGTGTATTTTTATGGCCAATTCTCCCTGATAAATTTTACCATTACTCAACACTTCCAATATTAATTTTGTGGCATCCTCACTCCCTAGCTTCTGCATAGGTGTTTCCAACTCCTGGACCCATACACTCTCATCAATTTTAACTTTCATATTATCACAAAAAGTTTTCACCTTTTCATACCATTTCTGTGAACGCTCATCGCTAATATCATGTAAGGCTATTAAATCATCTTTGCGTTTATCTATGATATCAATTATTGCCTCCTGTACGAGTTCATTAAATTGCTCAGAAGTTGTCGAAAATTTAACAACATTCACCGCTTTATTAATCATCTCAATACTCTTCATATAATCCCATATCATTTTACTTGTCGATGATAATGGCTCGCCAATAAGTGGAAGCAATGAAATTAGTTTTGTTGAAATAGTAACTCCAATATTATCTGTACTCAATGATAATTGGCCACTCTTGATAATTATTGAAACAGCATATACTTGAACGAATGTTCTCATAAAACCATCATAATATTCGTATAATATATTATTATTCTCTATTAAAGCCAACTTTCTCTTTGTTTCTATTAAATTGTCTAAATCTTTATTCGAAATTTCCGAAGTTGAACTCGAATGTAAAACTTTTTTTTGTCTGTCTTTCAAAATCTTATCCTCCTTTTTTAATTGAACTGTATTTATTTTATCAAAAACTTCAATAACACGATTTAGAATAGCAAAATCACATTGAATAAATTTATCTGTCATTTCTAAAATTTTTTTTCTCGTTTCTTCTACTCTTTTCGATTTTGAATATAAAAAATCAAAATTGAAATGTTTTGAGTCATTTAATAACCATAATAAATCCTGCATTGTTCCAATAATAACATTATGAATAGAGCTTTTATTTCCATCCATTGATAATCCCAAATTTATAGCCTCCATATGATAATCAATCGCTTTATAATAGTTTTCAATGTGCTTCTCTTTATTATTTGTGTAAATATTAGCAATATAATGTACTAAAATTATTTTAGCTTCAGGCTTTATATTATTTGAATTCATTGCAATATTATAATATCTCTCTGCTATATCAAAATATTCAGGGATAGCAAATTTGTGAAATTGATACTGTTCCCCTGCTTTAAAATAAAGTTCGCGCGGATTTTTATCACATAACTCTTCGTGGCGCCGTTTGCATATTTCTGCCTCCTCTCTATTCTCATACTCTTTCAGAAATCCATAATCACCTACTCTAGATATAAACATAGAATATTGGCAAAAAGGTATTGGTATTTGATTGCTTCCAGATTCTAAAAATCCCGGGGTCGTCATCGACTGTTTAAAATAATCGCACGCTTTATTAAAATTATATGCTGTCTTATCTCTATTATAGGCATATATCATAGCTATTCTACATAATGCCATTGCGATAGTACAGCCTCCGTAATCAACCCTTCTTTCAACAATAATATTAAAGTAATTTAAGGCAAAATCAACCTCCTCCTCTGTTACATCATCTTTACTCATCCAATAACATGCTACCTGATATAAACAACCAGAATCCATTGTTAAAGCACCTAATTTTTTTGCCCTTTCTACATCTTTATGTTTAATATGAAATCCGTGGCGAACAGGATTGATAAGAAGGCTTATGATAATACTCTTGTTCATCCAACTAGGAACATTTAGATTAACAGCGGTCTCATACGCTTCAAGTGTTTTCATAAAATCATTTTCATCATCCTTCTCCACTCTATCTATATAAGATAAGCCTAATCTCGCATAACAATCAAATAATTTTACATTATCTAATGTCCCGTCAGAACTCTTTGAAATTGCTTGCATAAATAAATCTGTTGCTACTCTTTTATCATCATCTGTTCCACCATATTTCCATAAATATTTTTCTGCTTCCTCTTTTAACTGAATTGCTTTTTTGTTATCCATCTTTTATATTTATATAAAGATATTTTTATATATATATATATATTATTATCATAATAATGTCTTCTAGTTCTGAAATGATAAAAGATAAAATTAAAAAGATACAATCAGATGCATCTCTTACAAAAGAGGAGAAAACAAAGGCGATTCAGGAGCTAATGATGCCTAAAAAAAGAGTATGTATAAAATGTTATCATTATCCTAATAAAAAATGTTCCAGGTTTTCATTCTCATGTTGTACAAATACGTATGATTGTATGAGATGTCATAATGAATCGGAGCCTCATATTGCATCACTTGATAAAATAACATGTGATGTATGTTTAGTGGTACAGAATCCATCAATTATGTGTAATAATCTGAACTGTAATACTGTTTTTTCCAAAAACTATTGTGATAAATGTAATATATGGACAGATGTTGATATATATCACTGCATGGATTGTGGTTTATGCCGAATTGGTACAGAGGAATCATTATATCACTGTTCCACATGTGATACTTGTTATGGTGTAAATGCTACAAATCACAAATGTAAAAATGTACAATTAAGAAATGAAATATGTGTTTTTTGCCTTGATTCTATATATAATTCACAAGATTCATCCTTTTCAATAAGTTGTGGTCATTTCGTTCATACAAATTGTCTCAAAAAAGGGGTTCAAACGAACCAAATTCGTTGTCCAAAATGTCGGAAAAGCATTTATGAAATGGATTGGACATTATTGAAAATGATGATACAATTACAACCCATGCCAGAGGAGGAGATTATAATTGGCGATATCGTTCATTTAACGCAATTTTGGGGACGAATAATGGTTATTGTCGATGATATATTGGACAGAGATGGTATTATAACGTATAAATGTAGATTTGAGAATATGAATAGAACAGTCGTATATGCAAATAGAGAAACGCTGTATAAATCTCCGAAAGTTATAAAAATATATTGCAATGATTGTAATAATCGTTCTGAAACATCATTTCATTATTTAGGCAATGAATGCAAATTATGCGAATCATTTAATACGAATATTATTTGAAAATGAATTATAGTTCATTTGATATATACATATCTAGTCGCATATATTTAATAAAATCAAAAAAATTATTTAAATCCCGAATAGTTTTCGTTCCATCATTTTCTTGATTTACCATACTTCCATTTACGTGATAAAAATCATTTATGAAATTCATCATAAAAATAGCTGTTTTATTTGTTTTCATAAAACTCTCCATTTCACAATTTGAATGAAAAATGTCAATATCGTTATCATATAGGTTGTCAATTGTTTGATTTGCTATATTTACTGGATGTAATGATTCAATTAAATCTACTCTTAGAGCAACATTAAAACCGAGTTTTTTTGCGTCCAGAGAGGTATGATAAACAGTGTATTCTAATAGTGAACCTATAATGAGAATATTATCAATACTATTATTTTTAAGCAACAGTAAAAGGTCGGGATTTTTAAATCCGGAATACTCTTCAAATATATTTTCGGCCTTATACATTGTTCGCATATCTTTTGGATATCTTATTTCATCTGTTGCAAATAAGCTTGAACCCCAATAATCTGCGATTGCATGGCTGGGCCAAATATCGTATTCAAAATTATTCCCTGTATTATGTCTTAAATGTTTAAAAATAATATCAAAATCGTCCAATAATTTATGGAAACAGTATGATGTTAATTCTTCATTTAAACTTAGCATACCATCATTATATGAAGCTTTTGCCCGAGTATATTCAGTATCATAACTCATATAACTCGAACTATGCGACAGATGACATAAAGGGTGTCTATCTTGGATAGATATAATTAAATATGAGTTAACATATTTGGTTATTAACACTAAAAAAAAGATGATTGCTCTCATTTTTAGTTAGATATTTTAATTTATAAATACGAATTCTAATAAAAATTACCTTTCAGTTTTATTTTTTGATTTTTCAAATCAGTTTTATTTTTTGATTTTTCAAATCAGTTTTATTTTTGAATTACATAATTTTTTCGTTTGAATTCATACATTTCGTTATTTTTATATATTTCGGTTGGAATTTTATATAACTCAAACATATTTCGGATAACTAATCCACCATTTTTTTCGGCAAATTCTATAGTGGAATTTACCCCCTCAGGAGTAATACCAGCAGAGCCAGGTAAAAATAAGATAACCTTATAGCCTAAACGGAATGCATCCTTAATTGTATATTTTACACAATAATCTGTTGCCAACCCGAATACTATAACTGTATTTATATTTTCTGATTGAAAATAGGCGTGTAATCCTGTATTTTCTACTAATCCACCAAGCTCATCTCCAAAAGCAGAATAAGAGTCAATTATTGATTTTATCCCTTTTTTGAATACTTTAAATCCGGTAGAATTAAATCGGTGATCTAATTCTGCACCAAATGTATTTGCAATACCATGTGATGGCCAAGCAATTTGTGTCATAGTAATAACAGTGCCATTTTTAAGTGATAAATCATACTTAAATGGACGAAAAGCTGGCCTCTCATCTGTTGCAATTGAAATATGATTCAATGGATGCCAATCTTGTGATACAATTTTAATAGGGTTACTCTTGATTTTTTCCAAAAATTCCATTAGAATTGAAATATTTTGGAAAATTTTATCTGCACCTGGAACAAATAATTCTCCTAAAGTATCATTTGAAAATGTATATTGTAAATCAATCCCTACTATTCCGGTTTTTGGTACAGGAATAATAGACTCTAATGGTCTAGAAATGACTATTTCAGATGAAGCATATAATGCTAAAAGTGCAAAAATTAATAATCCATGATACATCTTTTCTTTTTTTCTTTATATCGTCGTAAATAATATCTTATTAAACATGTATTAATTTTAATTATAGATTTTTGATGTATCAATTTTTTTATCAATAATAAAATTTCCGATGATACAATCCATAGTTCATCTTTTTTGAATTTATATCGCTAAAAAACTCCATCTGATAAGCACACATCGGATAAACAGAGTATTTATCCCGTAATAAATCCTGATATGTATTGTCAATCTCCCTATCAGAATTCTCAATTACATCTATTATTTTCTCCAAATTATCATATAAAAATATCTGCCCGGTAGTTGTTAGACCCTTGTGAATACGTAAAAGAGATTCTCCTACCTTCTCTGCATCCTCTTTTTTTGCCAAATGTGATGCCAAATAGAGTATGTCAAATTTTATATTATAATCCTCAATATATTTTAATGATAAATAGATATATAATAGAGCATTATCATCAAAGACACAATCATCTTCCAAAAGCAATATATATTTATAATTACTCGATTCTCTGAGTGCCTTTTTTAGAGCTTCTAAATGACTCATTTTACACCCATACGACCCAATAAGATATTTATCATCTTTTTTCCACATTTTATCAATATTTATCATATTTGATCCGCTAACATCGTCTATCTTCGGTTTTATAGCTGAAAATTTTTCGTATCCCTTTAGCTGAATCCTTTTACATTCTCTTGTAATATGTTTATATCTATCCTCTCTTAAATCTAAATTTATATAAAATGTTTTTATTTTGTCAAGGATTCCTTCATATCCTATATATCTATTTCGTAAATAATAAAAATACAAATTTTTTTCAAATATTTTAAGTGTTTCATATAATTTTATTTGGTATGATTTATTTTCTGAACTATCTCCAGATTTTATTTTAAAATAATCTATTGTATCCTTAAAATTATTAAATAATTCAGTGTCAAAATAACCGTACTTTTTAAATGAATTACCATCGATTCTAAAAGAATCTTTATTATTATCAATATTGATATATATTAAATTATTTATAAAATTATTATTCTTTTCACAATAAATGAAAATATGATTTATATATGATAAAATCTCTATATTATTCTTTATTTTTATAGATTCAATACTGAGTTCATCATTGGTAAATAAGATGGTATTTTGATGATTGTACTCTTTGGTCTTTTCAAAAAATGATTTAATATTCTCGATATTATTTGAATAAATGAAAGCAATTTTCAAACCATTTTCAAATATTGTATCACAATAATTCATATAAGATTTATTTTCCAAATTATTTTTTAAATTATTTTTATATTCATGTAAAAGAACACTCAAATTATCTATATCTTTTATGGAGTTATCATATTTTTTTATTCTTTCATTAATATTATCATCATTTCTTATTATATAATTTTTTTTTAATTCAATTATTTTATCATTGAATGATATGTCATTATTCTTATTTTCATCATTGTTTATATAATTATTTATATTTATTAATTTATAAAATTTATCATCTGTGATAACAAAGTAATTATTGTTTATAAATATTTTATTCTCATTATTTATTTTTTCGTATAATAGATTGAATAAATAAAAATCATTTTTAATATTATAATTATCAAATTCATTTAACAATTCCTTTTGAAAAACAAATGTTTTAAAATAGGAAGATATATAATCAAAATAGATCATTGAATATTTTTGTGAATTTAATTTATAATTAATATCTAATAATAAGTGAGAATTATTCAAAATAATATTTGAATTTATATAAATAATATACTCCTCTTTTGATGTAATATTTTTAATATATTTTAACATTTTATCAAAATTCATTATTTTATATATGATTGATATGTTATCATATTTTTTAATTAAATCTTTTATACTCTCATATATATAATCTTTATCAGAATCAATATAAATAAATAGATAGAAATAATTGTAATTTTGATTTAAAATATTTATCAATTGATTTTTATTATATACATATCGATTATCAATATGAAATAAAATTACAAAATATCTTTGTTTCAAATTATTTTCTACATAAGATAAATTTTCCTGATTATTTTGCGATATATACTCAAAATTATATTGTATTTTATTTAAAATATATTGGTTCCCATATAAAATATTTCGGTTTGTTGGTGAATTTATTAATTCGTCAGTTTTATATAATACATTATCTTTTACGAAAAAACATTGATTGTTCTTTATATAAGGTGTTTTAATAATTTTTTTATCAAAAAAAGTAGAAATATCATTGTTTATAAAAATAATATTCCTATTTTTTAAAATATATTTATTATTCGATGTAGGGAAGAACAGGGTACAATTCTGTGATAAATATGATGCTAAAAGAGGATAATTACAATCAAATGATATTATATATTTAAATGACACAGTAATATCAAATAAATTATTAATAATAATAGGATTCAAATTATTCAAAAAAATGCTGTTTATTTTTTTCACACCATCCTGATATAAATATATTTCCAAATTCATAAAATCAATTGTTGACAATGCATTTATATAAAAATTCTCCATGTTATTAAAATCATCTGATACACATAATAATATTTTATCAGAATCTTTATTATCTATTTTTAATTCTGAATATATTAAATACTCATAATCATCTAAAAAATCGATTGAATTAATTATTTTATCAGAATTTATTTTTATATTTCTTCCATTTTTCATACTTTTGGATAAATCTTTTATATCAGATAATATATCAAATTCCGATGAATTCATATCATTCTCGGCAATAAATTTGATATAAGAAATATCTTTCCATATTGGTAATAATTCGTAGTCGCTGCCCTTTTGAATATAAATTTTATATCCATATTTAAAATGAGTAAAAATTCCAAGTAAAATTTTTAGAAAAAAATCTTCTATTTTTTTATTTCTATTTTCATCATATATATATGCAATATTTTCAGAAACAATATTGCTTTTATTAACAACGTTTGATAAAATATAATAATAGTTTATATCATTACTAAAAAATATTTTACAATTCATTTTCATGCATTTTGTGAGATATAGATAATTATCATTTGTAAAATGAGTAAATAATAAATTTTTTATATGGTCGCTCTTTTTAATTACATAAGTAGATTCCATATTATAACTTAATAAATCTTCAGGAATAATGATATTATTGTTTACGTAATATTTATAAACAATTATATCATATTTTTTCACAATTTTATTAAAATTTCGGATATATGACGTGTTTAGATATATGCCCTCTGTCAAAAATGTAATCCATTCATAGTCTAATGAACACATAAGATTATTCTTTATAAAATATTTATCCTGATATTCATCAAAAATAATTGACTTAAATGAATCCCCTAAATCATCAAATCTATAATTTACATTATTATATACAATATAACAAATCCAAGTAGATTCCTCTATTTTTTTTAAAGATGATATCGTATTCAATGTTTTTTGATAGTTTGAAGATATAAGTATAAATGTAATTACATCATCGTTCATATATTTTTCAGCATCATCATTGTATTTATCTTCATTATGCCATTTATATAAATATTCGTCATCCTTTTCAAAAATTAAATCATTTCGTTTTGATTTATAAACATTTAAATTGAATGTGGGATATATATTATAAAAACCCTCGTTGGAATATATTCTATTTTCTAATTTACCAATTGTGTGCCAATGAATTAATAATTCCTTTTCATTCATATGTGCTAAATCTGGATTAAATAGTACATACCTCTTATAATCAAAACCCTTATATTTATTAAAAAAAGATTCAATAGAATTTATTCTATCTTCGCTTTTTCCAATAGTGTTCCAATGATATAATAATTGATTATTATTTAGATGTTGTATATCAGGGTTAAATAATTTATAAAAATATATATTTAACATTACTATTTCATAATTTTTAAAAATATATATTTTAACTTGTCGCGTTTATTTTTAATTTATTTTTATTTTATAATATTTATAAATGACAGAAATTGACAACCTTTTAATAACAGGTGGATGCGGATTTATTGCTTCAAATTTTATTAATTACATCTATAAATCAAAGCCAAATGTAAATATTATTAATATTGATGCTATGTATTATTGTGCAGATGAAAAAAATATAACAGAAGAGATAAGAAAATCCGATAGATATCATCTAGTTAAAGGAAATTTATGCTCAAGTGATTTGATAAATCATATTTTAGAAAATTATAATATTGATACAGTTATTCATTTCGCTGCGCAATCACATGTCCAAAATTCTTTTGACGATGCGTTAAAATATACTTATGATAATATTCTTGGTACTCACACTTTATTAGAGAGTTGCAGACGTTGGGGAAAGATAAGAAAATTTATTCACATTTCAACCGATGAGGTTTATGGCGAATCTTTATTGGATATGAATGAAGAGAAAAAGAATGAGCGCTCAATATTATGCCCAACAAATCCATATGCTGCAACAAAAGCTGGTGCAGAATTAATTGCAAATTCATATTTATATTCGTTTAAAATGCCAATTATTATCACTCGCGGTAATAATGTTTATGGCCCAAATCAATACCCTGAGAAACTAATACCTCGTTTTATTAAATTATTAAAGGAGAATGAAAAGGTTACTATTCAGGGTGATGGTAGTAATGTAAGGGCATTTTTACATACAGAGGATGTTGTAAGAGGTGTTGAAACAGTATTAGATAAAGGTATTGTTGGAGAGATATACAATATTGGTAGTGATGAAGATAGTGAATACACTGTTCTCGAAATTGCCAAAATTTTAATTAAAATGGTTAAAAATAGTGAATCGTATGATGATTATATCACCTACATAGAGGACCGTCCTTTTAATGATAAACGTTATTATATTAGTAATGATAAATTAAAAAAATTAGGATGGGAGATTAAAAAGGACTTTATGGAGGGATTAAAAGAGCTAATCTAAATAAAAATGATTTAATTTTTTTTTTGCGAATAAAATAATATTATGGATTCAAGTAGAATTCGCAAAAAACAGAATTCATATAATCCTATTTTCATAAAAATGTCTTCAATAACTCTCTTAATAGCATCATCTTTTGGTAATATTAAATATATTAAAAAGTTATTAGACACCGGTATAGATATAAATGTATCAAATTTTTATGGAGAAAATAGTTTAATGTTATCAGTATTCTTTAATCGTATTAATGTAATGCATTTTTTATTAAAAAATGGTGCAAATATTAATCATAGAGATAATTCTGGAAAAACTGTTTTAATGATCTCTTCACAATGTAATCATATTAAAATTACAGAAGAACTAATTAAATTATGTGATGTCAATGCTATAAATAATGAAGGCAGAACAGCTCTTATGTTTGCTATCGGTAATAATAATTCCGAGATTGTACATTTACTTTTGAATTCAGGTGCAGACCCAGATATAAAAGATAATGCTATGTGGACACCATTTATTTATGCATCATATATTGGAAATATTGATATTTTCAATACATTAATCAAAAGAGGTGTTGATATTTATGCAAAAACTGTATTTGGTGTAAATGCATTGATGTGGGCAACATTACATAACCATAAAACGATTGTTGAACTACTATTAAATTCATATAATTTTAATATTGAAGAGAAGGATATATATGGAAGAACTGCTGTTTCATATGCAATTGAAGGGAAAAATTTTGATATTTTGAAATTATTATTAAAAAATAATGCAAATATTGACAAATTTTGTTCTCGTATCATGTCCCCTTATGTTGTGAACATATTAAGGTCAGAATTAGCATGGAGGCGGAGAAAACATTATATTATGTTCATTCGGTCTATTAAATGCAAAAAAGATACACATAAAATTTTTCATAATAGCGATTATATAAGAAAAATTTGTTCATATATATAAAATATAAAGAGTTCGTAATATATATTTATAATTATAAATGAAATATAAAGATGATTATGCTAGAAATTTTTCAGATAAAGCTATCTATAGAGAACTTAATAATTTATTGAAAACTTTTTCTATTTATATAAAAACTAATGAAAAATTTAGCGAAACAAATTTAATTTTATTAGGTCTATTTTTTGTTTATACAATAAATAGAGATGTATTTTATAATATATTAAAGAATAGTATATATAATAATCAGGGAGAATTGGTATCTATTGTTATTGACGACTCAATAAATATATATAAAAATCTATTAATAAACAATATTCTAAAATTTAAAGAGGGTGTTTTGGCATCTGATATCATGTCATATATAACAGGTATATATACATTTGACGATTATTTTATTGAATCTCTTGTTATACTTCTTATTATGCAAAAAAGATTATATATAAAATATGATAAATATTTTACTTATCATAATTGTGCATGTTTATATTTATGTACAAATGAGCTTGATTTAAAGATAGATGAAATTAATAATAAACTAACAAAATTATTACTTGAAATAGATACTCCAGCATTATTTGCAATATACGGTTATGCCCATCAAGTGAATTTTGTTCAAATGAAATTATCAATACGATAATTTATGACCTTCTAAATAGCATCTTTATTGGCCTTCATATCTACTAACATTTTTCGGACAGATTCTTTAATATTCATCACTTCTGGATAATATGTTTCCAAACGTGTTGTATCTAAAAAATTATTTGAACGTTTTGATGCCAATACTTCATTCTGTTCATCAATTGTAAAATTATTCCAAGTGAATTCTGGGTCGACTATCTCCTTATACATTTCCAAAATTTCATTATGTGAAATAAGTCCAGGGTTTGTAAAATTAATAGTTCCTGTTAAATTATCTTTCATCATTTTTAATAAAATTGGTAGCAACTCATTTAAAACAGTCATTGAATTTGGAATAGAACATACTTTTTGATAATTGGTTATTTTTGTTATAAAATTGCGTTCGTTAAATTCATCTGTAATTGGCATTCTGATACGAACTGTTAATGCAGAATCTCCGTACAATTTCATTAAACGGTCTGTAAATCCTTTAACAATTGAGTATGATGATCCGAAAAAATTGGGCACCGATTTTTCAGTGAATCCATTAACCTCCTCTCCAAAGGGGTGCTCTTCATCATAATCGAATATACATCCAGTTCCTAAATAAGTGAAATGAATACCTTTATCTTTGCATAATTTTGTTAATAATAATATGGAAAAAAGATTATCATTTACATTTTTTACTAACATTCCGGGTTTTTCCAAATAATCGATGGTTGGAATTTTAACACCTTCGTATGTTCCATGAGTACGACCAATGAATGAACAGACATGTGTTGGCGAGTGCTCTTCTAATTCTCTTAAAATCTCATCTTCATTATCCGCTCTACAGTTTGATGGAACATAATCTATTCCGGAATTTACTAAAATTTTAACAAACTTTTGACCAATCCAACCATTTGCGCCAAAAACCAAGACTTTCATAATTATATTATATTATATAAATATAATTATATAATATAAACGAATTTTTTTTATTTTTTTGATTTTTTATTTTTTTTCATTACGCAACCATTCTTACCTTAATTGCATCATGGCTCTGATAATTATGAATTTTAAAATCTTCTACACAATAATCATTAATATTATCACGTACTTCAGTAATTTCAATTGTTGGGAATTCATAAGGTTCTCGAATCATCTGTAATTTTGCCGGCTCTATATGTTCCTCATAAATATGACAATTGCCCATAAAATAAACAAAATCATAAGCTTCTAATCCACAATGCTTAGCCAATAAATGTGTCAAAAAACTGTATGACGCTATATTAAAAGGGGACCCGCATATAGTATCAACTGACCTCTGTGTCATTGCACATGATAATTTATTACCATCATGGACATTAAATTGACATAATATATGGCATGGTGGTAATGCCATTTCATCAAGTTGACACGGATTCCATGCAGTCATTATCAAACGACGACTATTCCGAGTTGCAGGATTTTTAAGTTGGTCGATAATACTCTGTAGCTGGTCAATTCCGGGAAAACATACATTATCATCACTCTTTTTAGCAGACTCAGAATCATATTTAGCATTAAAATTGCGCCATTGATAACCATAGCAATTGTGAACAACTATGTTATTAACTGTATAAGTATTATCATCAATAACAGATAAATTATAAACATCTCTATTCACAACATTCTCTATTTCAATATTTTTAATTTTAAGCCAAATATAACCCTTCTCTATAAATGAATAATCATATATACTTTTTATTTCTGGTATTTTAAATAAATAAGTATCATTCGTTTTATCAAATTGTATAGAACACATCTTCCCTAATTTAAAATACAATCTTTGAATACCATATATCAAATCGTATGATACAGTTGATGCATTCTTGTATCCATTTAAAAATTCTGTGATTAAATGTTTAGGTGCTTTTTGAATAAAATCAGGAATACATTTTTTATCAGCATATTTCCCAAATAATTTTAAAATATTTGCAATATCTTGATTAACAAAGTAATAGCTCTTATATTCGGTGTTTTCATTTTCTAATAATAAATTAGGAGCCATTTTCAATAATTTTGGTAAGCATTCTTCGATTTCATCTCTGACTACAAAAAAATGAACATGACTTTTTTCATTTGGAATACAACCACTTGCAACATAAAATCCCATCATCCACCAAAAATCGACATTATCTGATAAAAAATCGGGAACCACTTCTGTATCTTCAATTTTCATTCCTAAAAAATATTTCCCCTTTACCAATTCTTTTGCGTCAATAAAATTCGGTTCATCTGCAAAAACAAGATTCCTTTTTTCAATGCCATCAACCCTAAATCTTTTTTTTATAATATACTTTCTTACATAAAAGGGGTGTTCCGGTGTACAAACAATTTCATGTGGCCCATATTTCGTTTTAATTTTATAAAGTGGACCACTATATGGTCTTTTCATATTTTCTAAAACTTTGCAAAAATTACCATTGTGAGTATAAACTTTATCATTTTTCACATCTTCAATATTTTTGTATCCATCATAGGTTAAAACCTTTGTTCCCTCTACAAAGCATGGTCCTATGATACCCTCTGGATAAGAATGTAGACCTCGGGAATCCAAAAATTCACGCGTTGAATTCCCATCCCAAATATGGACCCCCTGTTTGTTCAGAATATTATTGTCTGTTTCACCTCGAACAAACCATAAAAGCTCTTTTAAACATGTTTTCCAAGCAGTTTTCTTTGTTGTTAAAATTGGTATTTTTCCATCTTTTAATGAAAATCTCATCATATTTCCAAATATACTCTTTGTTCGGCCATTTCTCCCCTCCTCCCAAAAACCATTCTCTATAATATCTTTAACAAGATTCAAGTATTGATACTCTTCATGTTTATTATTTTCTATCATTCTCTTAATAATTATTTATATTTATAAAATACTTTTTATAATCATTTTTGCATATAAACTTGCAATCATTCCGTAAAATGTATTTATACTAAGTCTCAAAATTCTTCCAATATTTAATTTATCAGATAACATTATTTCCACTAAAATAGGATATCTAACGAATGGATTTATGTTCTTCTGATAATGATATATAATTTCATTCCAAAATATTTGTCGAAAATTGACCAAATATCTGCTATTCCACTCTAATAATTGTTCTTTATTTATCATTTGGTGAAGCTTATGAGAATAATTCGGATAAACTAAATAAAAATAAGAGCATGAACGCGCAATGATCCCTTTATCCAGATTGGGTGGTTCAAAAACCTTTCTCTTTGAATTCTTTTTACAGAATCTCGATGATTTGGCCTGATTTATTGGAATTTTATTACCTTCATTATCTAAGGTATCATAATTATCTTTAATTATATCAAACTTATAAGCTTGTCTGTGCGAGTTTATCTTGGCATTTGAAGAAAAGAGTATATGTAAATCGCTCTTCATAGGCTCCTTATGCTCAAAAAATACTTGGCTACATACATGCTCACAATTAATGGTACTATTTTTGTTGATAAAATTCTTATCATCATAATAAATCATATTATTTCTATAATTTTCATTTACAATCTTTTTTGAAATACTATAGCCTAATATGGAATGTTTTGAATATTTATTATATAAAAATGTTTTTAACATAGGTATCATAAATAAAGTTATTTTCATTACTTTACTATAATAATTTTTTTATATATAAATTTTTTATAAAATAAAACTGATTCAAAAAATATTATAAAATATAAATTATAATTGAAATTATAACATAAAATAATAAAAATGAGTGATTTTACAACCATTGAATATACGGAATCATCAAAATATGATACTTTTCGTAAATATTTGGACAGAACACTAAAGAAATATAATTTTAAAGCGAGATATGATGATAATAAGGGTATTGTTAAATTAGAAAAAAACAATGAACTAATAAGCATTGATTTTACAAATATTAACAAAGATTCTATTATTCATGCATATATTACAAAAAAAAATCAAAATAGACATTATCTAAAATTATCAATGCATAATATGCTAGAGATGATTGACCAATTTGTCGCATCATAGTAATAAATAATTATAAATATAAATGATTTCATTCTTAAATATAGCTCATAATGATATGAAGCATATAGTTTGATTTATCTAATGAAAAAATCTTATCAATACTCAATATTTTTGACATAGAAAAATGATTTACACAATTGTTCGAGAATGAATACCGTAGAAAAAGAACAAAACTTTTCCGTCTTCTCCAATTATCTTCTACTGTTAAATAATCCAATATTTTGGATGATTTTAATTTTCGCGCAAGGTCTAATATGCTATTATCTTTTTGCAGTTTCACCCGTATATCAGCACCGTATTCAACTAATATTTTGACTGTATCAAAATTTCCATTTTTAACAGCACTGATCAATGGTGTTGTACCCGCCCGGTTTGATTGATTTGGGGATGCACCAGCTTTCAATAATAATTCTACATTATTAGAACCATATTTTCGTGTCTTATTACTCGAATAATAAATCAGTGGATTAATTGTATGTGCACCATTTTCAATTAAGAATGATAATAAATTACTACATTTAAAATAACTTTTATGTTGAATAGCACACTTAATAACATTCATTTCTTTCCAGTTTTTGGGGATATAATTGATAGACGCACCACTAGATAATAGTATTTTAACTGCTTCTGTATTACCATTATATACCGCAATTAATAATGCTGTATTTCCAAAATGTGTTTCCGCATCTAAATGAAACATATTTAATTTTAATATTTTTTGTAAAAAATATGTGTCAGTCTGTTCTGCAGCAATCATTAAAGGATTTTTATTGTCATACTCGCATATTAAAGTGAGAGCTGCACCCTTTTCAAGCAAAAAATCGAATTTATCTCGATATCCATGTATTATAGCATATAGAATAGCTGTAATTTTACTTGTATCACAATTATCAATAGACTTTGGGTTGCAATTAAAAACATATTCAAAAGCGCCAAATCCACAAAAAAGAGTTGCTAAAATTAAAGGTGTCATATTTAATTTGACATCTTTCGTATAAAAGTCTTTTTGACGGTTTTCTACAATATATTTCAGCATCTGTTCAGAACCATTCATAAGATTCTTAATATTACAAAAATCCAAAGGATGAGCCATTTTTATTATAATATGTATAATATTGATAAAAATATCAATAAATTTATGTATCAATTTTAATTATTTATAAATTTAATTATTTATGTGGTAATTTGAGGAATTACAATTATTTTTTATAAATATCGAAAAATATTTAGATATAGCTCATAATTATATGAGTGAATACATTGAATTTGCCGAGTTCGAAGATATTATTGATATTTTTTATTCTTGAATGAGAATTATTATTCACAATTGTCATTCCAAAAAAACATTTTAGAAAAAGAACAAAATATCGTCGTCTTCTCCAATTATCCTCTGTCGTTAAATAATCCAATATTTTAGATGATTCCAATTTTCGAGCAAGAACTAATACACTATCACCTCTTCGCGGTTTTGTCTGTATATCAGCATTGTGTTCAACCAATAATTTAACTATCTCAACATTTCCTTTTTTAACAGCGTTTATTAACGGTGTTATACCGTATTTATTTGATTGATTTGGAGATGCACCGGCTTCCAACAATAATTTTACATTATTGAAACCACATTTTGTTGTCCTATTTCCGGAATAATAAATGAATGAATTGATTGTATGTGTACCATTTTCAATTAAGAATGATAATAAATCATTGCATTTAAGATAACTTTTATTATCGAGTGCATATTTGATTAAATCCATTGTTTTCCATTTTTTAGGAATGTAATTCACATTTGCACCATGAAATAATATAAGCTTAATTGCTTTCATATTACCTTCAGATACAGCCATCATTAATACAGTTTTTCCCATAATTGTTTCTTCATCAAAATCAAAAATTTTTAATTTTAATATTTTTTCCAAAAAATAGGTGTCTTTCTGTTCTGTTGCAATCATTAAAGAATTTCTCTTATCATAATAACATCTTACTGTTAAATCTGCACCATTTTCAAGTAAAAAATCGAATTTATCTCGAAAACCGTGTATTATTGCATATACAATAGCGGTTATATTCTTATTATCGAACTTATTAATCGAAGATGGGTCAGCATTAAATACATATGTAAAAGCGCTAAATTTGCAAAAAAGAGTTGCTAAAATTAAAGGTGTCATATTTAATCTGTCATCATTCATATAAAAATCTTTTTCACGATTTGCTATAATATATTCCAGCATGTGTTCAGAATCATCTATGAGAGACTCAATATTACAAGAATCAAAATTGGTTACCATTTTTATTATAATCTATATAATATTGATAAACTTATCGACAAATTTATGTATCAATTTTAATTATTTATAAGTTTAATTATTTATGCGGTAATTTGAGGAGATAATAATCTTTCAATATCACTCGCAAAAAAAATTTCTTCAATACCTTTGGTGAATTCATATTTGAACATAAATTTTTTTATTTTTTTTATATGTTTATTTTTTCCCACTTCAGTAATATTTCGATTGGAAATACCATAAAAATCGATTGGAATAATATAATTATTGTTATCGTCTTTTATTTCTTTAAATGGGTTCTCTCCTCTCATTATTAAAAATTTTACTAAACGGATATCGCCTTGCCTACATGCCCAAAGAATATCTCTCGAATTAAAATGAATTGCCATAATATGGTTTTTAATACGGGTTAAGTCTTTTTATGTGTCTTATCAACTTTATAATTATCAAAAGATAAATAGAAACCTAAAAAAATATTGTTTCAGTTTTCTTTTTCTTTCCAGAACTAATTATTACCGCTATCATTTAGCAATGATGCAACCTGATTATAATCCTTAACAAGAGTTGTTATACAAAAGGTATAACTTACTTGCATCTTTTTCTGGATAAAAAAGATATTATTGGGGAGATGTTTTGGAATATTCTGATATGGAAAATCTATTTCAATACTCCAATAATCGTTCGTTTCATCATTATTATCAGTCGTCGCATAAGAACCAACTGATATAACGTTATATCCGCCTTTATAAAACAGTGACTGAACATCATCATTATATGCACCTCTCAAATTACTCTTTGCAATACCTATTTGAACAGACTTATAATCAATTTTAGCCAAATCTTCATCATATTCAATAATTACTTTATTGCCGGAATATCCAATTATTTTCGAATAATAGTATTTACCGTTATCTAGAACCACAAAATAATAGTTGTTATATACCGGTAATATATCCTTCATTGCAATTAAAATCTCTGCACCATCTTTCATATAAGCCAGGCTAATTAATATTCGGTCTTTCTTCTTCTCATTTTTGAATGAATTTATATAAATATTACTTTCAAAAAAGGCTACTTGTTCACTGTTAGGTTCAGTATTATATAAATAGATAATATCACCTGGTGCAACCGGATGACTATTTAAAGTATTACATGCACCCGACCGATAATAATATTTGCAATACTTAATATATTCATCATTTTTTTGCTGAATTTTAATAATTGTTGTATTATACATTCCACCACAATATCCACTATAACGTTCCCCTCCAATAGATACACTCTCTATAAATAGTTTATCTATACCGAAATTATACAAATATCCATCTTTATTATTTAAATTCAGAGTCATTTTATCTATTTTACCCATCGTATTAGGGTCATACTTAAAAGATTCATCTTCAGACGTTTTACTCAATGTGGTGAATAATATTTCAAAGATATTTGGTGGAATATCACCATATCTTACCATCAATTTTGCAAACGTTTTGTTAACTAACTCATTTCCACCTCTATATGGACCTCTCACTTCGGGAATAGATAAAAGTAAATATGGTTCTCTAAATACATTTATAGGTATTCCCGTTGATGGTGTATATCTGGAATCAAAACTATTTCCATAATTATCTTGTGCTGAATTATTTAATGTAGTAAACGGACTATTATAAATAATAGGACCGCGGCCACCAACATAATATGGTGTAATGGGAACATTTACAGATGTGCAATCAATTGTATCTATATTATCAAATGTCTCTAATATACTCACATCGGCTGAATCACCGTAAACAATATTCTTCTCTCTCACTAATAAAGTTCCATTTTTATCAAATATGTTGTCAAATTTAAGATTATTTCCAGCTGGAGCGAATTTTACTTGAAATGATGTTTGATTTGGATATTCATATAAGTCTCTGTCCTTGGAATCAAAAATAATATAATAATTTTTCTTTATTAATTTAAATTTAGGCTCTAAAATAACATCCGTTGTAAGCTTATTTATTTCTCGAAAAGTATTTTCAAATGGAGATGGTTCTATAATCTTTAAGTCTAGCTCTTTATCACTTGGAATAAATGTTTCAATATCATTTCGCGGATTTGAATTGAAAAACTTCTTTGTCTCTTTTTGGATATCATTATTTAAAATGTTAATTGGTGTAAAACGATTATTATTATATTTATGATTCTCAATATCCTCTAGCTTCTGCACTGTTTCATTCATATTTTTTTGATTCACTTCAAAATTATTATAATTGGCAACTAAACTATTATAAGCATCATTTGTATTATTATTTTTATAATCGGATGTATCTATTGCGAAATCAATCTCCTTCACTTTTGGTGTTAAAAGGGCCCTCTCATTCTCAAAAGATTTTAAGGTTTCATCCATCCTCTTATTATCTTTAAAACTATCGGGTCTTGGATAATCGATTAAGCTCATATTCTCATAATTTTTTAGCAAAACAGGGTCAAACATCGTTTGGTTGGTCTGTTCTCTCTCTTTCTTTATATCCGTTTTTCTTTCTGGTGGCGACGGCCTGTTTTTTTTTATAAGTATCGCCTCCTCCTTAATAATTGGCATAACTGTGTTGTAAACTTTTTTATTCATTAACATCAAATATTCATCTTCACCCATCCCTTTTGGTGGTGTTGGCGTGACATTAGAATATACAAACGCAAATGCTTTATCAATAATAACGTCAAAATTATTATTGATATTTACTTGTAAATCTTTATAAATTTGCTCTTGGATTATAGATTTTAATGCATCTTTATTTTTATTTGACTGAAATGTTTTTACTATCATTACTACTATTTAATGTCTTTTTTTTTATATATTATTCAACTAATTTCAAAAAATAATTTAATAAAGGATTTGTTGCAATAAATTCGCTAATAGGAATTCTTAATTCATACACTTTTTTATTATCATCTCTAGGTGGTATCTGTTGTTGATTATTATATCTTTGTTGAAATATATCTGTGCCCATATAATCGTAATTATAGTCGTATCGAATATTATTATTTTTTCTAGGAACAAATGTTAAAATACGAACAAATATCATAAAGAAACAGAATATTGGTAAAAGTAAATGAGAGTATTCGCAAATTAAATCCTGTGCAGAATGATTATGAAGTATGTCATATATATCTTCATAATGTATATAATGATTATTAAGCAATAACTCCTCTAGCTTTAAATAAACTGCAATTAATTTTTTTGTTGAATAATTATTTTCATTATTAAAATCTTTTCCTGCTTTCCTCCATTGTAAATATTCTTTAAATAGTGATAATACATCTTCATAGTATTCAGAACAATCTGGATACCGGAATATTAAAAGAAGATTATCAATTGATTCATGATTCCATTCTGAGAAATTTTTTATTAATATTTTATTTTGTATATTATTTATAATACTTGTTTTATCCATTTTATTCTTTTTTAATTAAATAGATATATTTTTATATAAAAAAATACTATATATTATTAAATAATATGTCAAATTTTTCTTATTTTCCAAATTCAGTAAGCGCGGGAATACAACAAGTGAATACAGATTATGATCCGCATATAATAAAACCGCCTGATAGAAATATTACTCACGGTTCAGTTGCCAAACATTTACTTGTTGATAGTAGAAACAGAAATTTATCCCAATATCCATCATCAAGTAAATATAGAATTGAGATTGACCAAGATTTTAAAGATGTTACTTCTGTAGAATTAACTCTTGCACAAATTCCAAATACATTCTATAATATTGAAGAGCGCAATAATAACTTTTTAATAAGTGAAAATCGTGTTAAAATAAATAGTATTAAAATTCCGGAGGGACAATATACAAACGATTTATTATTGGAAACATTTAATGGAAAATATGGAGATTTATTTTACGAATTACAGTCAAAATATAACTTCTCCAGAGACCCTGTTAGTCAACGTTTAAGAATTCAGTCAAATAGAGCAACGGGGGAGGATTTTATTTATAATTTAAATTATACAGTGGACCAATCTTGTGCACCCTGCCAACTAAATAGTATTGACAGAACAATCGGATTTTTAAATAAAGAGTATTATTCATCTGTGTATGAATTATCATATACGTATGTTGAACCTGGAGGAATTACAAATACAGGGACAGTTAGTGACCAAGAATATACTGTTTATAAATTGGTTGCAAATCCAAATTATAATGGAGCAGTGGTTGATTTTACAAGTTCATTCAGAGTGAATGATTATTTTATATTATCTAATGGAACGAATACTTTTTCATGTCAAGTATATGAAATAAAAAATGATGTGACCATTTTATTTGAAGAGCTGGATAATAATGATCCAACGGGTATATCAGGATTTATTTTTCAAAATATATCTGTACTTTATAGTCCAAATATTTTTCAAGTGCAAATAAAGCCGTATATTATTTTGAAGATAAAAGATTTTAATAACGTAAATGCTTTAACAAGTTCGGCGAATAATTCTTATACAATCATTCCATTGACGGGCAGTGATGTAACATTAGTAAATTCAATGACTATTCCTGTTCATGGTGTAATTAAATATTTTAATCCACCTTTAGGAAAATTATATTGGATGGATATTGAGTTTTTAAATCCAGACGGAAGCTTATTTGAATTTAGGGGACAGGAAAATATGATGTTATTTACAATATCTATGTTAAATCAACCAGGAAAATACAATAACTACGTGAATAGCAATTAGTAGTAGTTATTCCAATAACTACGTTAATAGTAATTAAGTTGTTAATAGTAATTAAGTAGTTATTACAATAACTATGAATAGTAATCACCAGTAGTTATTCCAATAACTATATTTAATGTGTTATATCAATTGTCTCGTCAAAAATAGGAAATATATCTTTATCATGGGATATGACTATAATACACTGTTTATATTTTTTAAATATTTTTATTAATTGAATAATCTCTTTTTTCAATTCAGGGTCCAATGCATTTGTAGGTTCATCTAATATCAGAATTTTTGCAGGACTTATTAAACCATTTATTATATTAATAACTTGTCGCTGTCCACCAGATAGATTTTCACCTCCAAATCCAGCATTCTTTTTATATAAATCGACATTTTTATATAGCTCTCTAATTTTATCTAATTTCATTATTTCATTTAAATAAATATCGCACTGTTCATAATCATTACATCCATAAAATATATTTTCAATAATTTTTTTATCAAATAATTTTGTATTTTGATTTACATATACAATATTCTTTCTAATATAATATGTATTTAAAGTATTAATATCAACATCATCAATATAAATATTTCCATGATACTTATACATTTTTACTAATAATTTTACAAAAGTAGATTTTCCAGCACCCGATAATCCAATAATTCCCACAATATTATTATTACAATCAATATTTAAATTAAAATTATTTAATATTTTTTTATTTTGTGTTCGATATTTAAAATGAACATTATTAAACTCAATTCTTTTAAATATTAATTTATGTTCTTCGTAGATCTTATGAGAATCATATAATTTATTTATATCAACATTATCAAAAATATTATTTACAACTGAAGCTCTACCAATAAATTCTATATAATCGGGAATTTGTTGTATAGATGATAATATTATATCTCTATATAATAACAATATTGTCAAAAATGTTATAAATATTGTTGCATTAATTTTCTTTTTATAAAACAATGATATTAAATAAAATAATAAAATAAATATTAATGCAAAAATAATGATATTAAGTACTAAAATATGTTTTGTATTATTTTTATAAAAATCATATGCTAAGTCAATAAGCTCTTTCGATTTTTTCCATAAATCTTTTAATTCAAAAGTTGTTTCGCCTCTATATATAATTTTATCAAAATTATTTAATATTTCTACAATAAATGATTCATTACTATTTATACCATCTTCAACTTTATTATTATACTCCATTAATTCATTCCAGAATGTTAAAATATATATAATTATAATACTATTTCCTACTAAAAATATTACTCCAAATAATAAATCATTCATTATAAAATAAATAAATACCATAAACAATAAAGTTAAATTTGGCATGAGTGTGCTAATAATATTATTAAAAAAATAAAAACAATTATTTGCTATTCTAAATGTTGGTGTATTTAATTTTGTAAAATTTATATCACTATAATGGTCATGATTAATATATAATAATATTTTCATTATATTATATCTTACCCATTGTCGAAGTTTTGATAATAAACCGTTTTGTAAAATTTTATAATAATTAAACAATAATATAAATATGATAGAAACAATGATAAAATATTTATAATATTTTACAGTGTCGTTTATATTACTCTTTTCAATAGACTTAATAATGTTTGCACTTATAAAAGAGAGACCATTTATTTTAATTATGTTTAACAAACAACTTATTAAAATAATAAATATTGTCTTATATTTTTCTTCATTGAAAAATCGTGACATTAAAGAGTATAATATACTCATCTATTAATACAAAATATTTTTATTTTTTTTTCTATAATTATAATATTGTATAAATGTCTTCATTTATTTATGATAATAAAATTTTAGATATCGCAGATAATGTAAATAAAATTTTATAATTATGATATAATTTATATATAATTTATATATAATTTATATATAATTTATATATAAATCATATATAAATAAAATCTATGAAAATAGTATAATGAATACTATTTTAGTTATAATTATTTTAATAATTATTGTTATGGTTTTATGTTATTTTGGTTATTATGTTATGACCAAAATTGTTGATAAAGAGAACGGAGAATATACTATCATACTTCCTCATAATGGTCCTGCAAATAACATGAATGATTGTTTAAGAGGATGTCAAAGGGGTGTTTGTCTAGATAAATCAAGGAAGTCTGGAGAAAAACATTGCAAATTCGATTTTCAATGTCAGTACTGTAGAAATAAAGATACAAATATGTTTTACACAAACGGAAATTATGAGAATGAATCAAATATTGTTCCCGAATACGAGGATGCAGAACAGAATGAAATTGAGTCTCTAAATAAAATGATTAAAAAGAATAATTTATATATAAAAGATATGAATGAAATTATTATGAGCGATTCATTAACTGATAAAAATAGTAGATAGAATCGAGAGATACAGATGATTCCTTTATTCTTTGACAATTCTCTATAATCTCCATTAAATCTGAGCTTCCACCTATCTTCATAAAATTATCTCCAGATATTTTCATAAATATCTGTGGAAACGTTGTCATCCCATTCTGTTTTTTATAAAAAGCCTTCTCCTCCTCTGTATTTTTAACAATAATTGCCTTGTGTTTAATCTTATTTTCTGCGAGTAATGCCAATGCATTTTGACAGTATGGACACTCCTTTAATACATATAAAACTATCATTATACTATATTATATATTTTATATTTTATATAAAATTTATAATATTATAAATATGGCAAAAATATTTTTTGTTCTAAATAAATAAAAACTTTAATAATAATAATGATAATAATAATAAGAGGTCATATAAGGAACTCTTTTGATACAAATGAATTATATAATTTTATAAAATATTTATCAGAAAATTATAAAATAAAAATATATATTCATACATGGTCTATAAAACAAAATAATTTATCATGGAGACCAATAAATAATGACAATACATTAATATCAGATGAATATATAAAATCATATTTTAAAGAATTATCAATATTTATTAAAAAAATTATAATAGAAGATGATAGTAAAATAGAGTTAATTGGAAAAATTGATGGTAAAATTTTATCAACAAAAACAAGTTTATTAGGTTGGAAAAGGTATATTTATGGACAAAATAAAATAATAAATTATATTTATAATAAAATTAAAAATAAAGATAAATTTATGGTTAACACTAGATTTGATTTATTTACAAATTCATTTATTTTTCCTTTTAATGAAATTATAAATTTTATTGATAATAATTATAATAATATACATTCTAAAAACATATTTTTAAGAGATAATGAATATTGTGGTATTGATAATATAGTAATTGGAACAATAAAAACAAATATGAAATTATTTAATTATTTACATTATAATTTAGATAAAATATTATTATTACAAGAAAATGAAAATTTAGTTCATCCAGAATTTATAGTATATAGAACTAATAATTTGATTTTTATTTAGAGCAACGCGTATTTTAAATGCCGAGATAATCAACATTTAATCTACGAGCGCATTACAAGCTAAATTCTATATAATGGGTTTAACATCTGCTTACTTTGTGGTAGATAAGCAAATTCCCACC
>JACCEB010385404.1_pt1 | contig 36478 bp, 38 predicted proteins | sample 7454761 | NCBI WGS metagenome assembly JACCEB01 (sample SAMN15323454, study PRJNA562643) | freshwater metagenome | isolation source: river surface water | place: USA:Blue River Watershed | collected 2017-08-18
ATCGGGCTCCATGGGTCCGCAGACCTCGCGATTGATCCCATCAATCCAAGCCAGATTCACCCCGCCGCCACCGCCCTGATAGGCCCGGGTTGAGTCCACAAATCGGTCGCAGAGCACCCAATCGCCCCGCTCAAGGGCTGGGCCGATGAGCTGCTGGATATGATCCCGTCGGGCCGCAGCCACCAGCAGTGCCTCGGTCTGGACATCCATTGGCTGGTGTAAAACGAGCTCCCGAATCTTTTCGGCCAAGGGGGTTCCACCCGGCTCTCGAGTGATCGCTACCTCAACCCCGTGAGCTGAACGGATGGTGGCGGCGATGAAGTCAATATGGGTGCTTTTGCCCGCCCCATCGATGCCCTCTAGCACGATGAACTTACCGCGTTGTTTCGGTGTTTGGCTCACCGCGAGTCCCTGGCTGAAGCAATACGCCTGATGAATCGATCAACTGCCTGGTTGTGATCTTTTAGCGTCTCGGAAAACTCAGAGCTCCCATCGCCTCGCGCCACAAAATACAAAGCCTTGCTTTGGGCTGGGTTCATTGCCGCACGAATCGCCCGAGGTCCCGGATTGGAGATTGGTGTCGGCGGCAGGGTCTTGCGGGTGTAGGTGTTGTACGGCGTATCTTTTTTAAGGTGCTTACGGGTAATGTCGCCAGCAAACTCTTTCCCCAGCCCATAAATCACTGTGGGATCGGCCTGAAGTGGCATGCCCACTCGCATGCGATTGGCAAAGACCGCCGCCACCTTCTCACGATCGCCTGAATGCTGGGTTTCCTTTTCAATAATCGAGGCAACAATTAAGGCCTCATAAGGTGAGCGATAAGGCAAATCCTGGGCGCGCTTTTCCCACTCTCGCGCAATCACCTTTCGCTGTATCGCTGCCGATCGCCGGAGCAGCTCAGTTGCAGATGAGCCTTTGGGCACGACGTACAAATCAGGATAAAGCCAGCCCTCCGGATGTTTTTCTTCGAGCCCTAGGCTTGCGGCAATCGCCTCAGGCCGAAGTGCCTGAGGCGGCAAATCCAGGCGAATTTCAGATTGTCGGCCAAGGGCCTCCAGGGTCTGATCCACAGTCCAGCCCTCCAAGATCCTGAACTCGGTGCTGGCCGAATCCTGCCGAGAAAGCCGCTCAATTAGTTTTCTTTGGCTGATGCCTGGCTCAATCTGATACACGCCAGCCATCAGCTGCCGCTCAACTCCACGGAAGGCCGCATAGCCGAGGAATAGGTATTCGTTAATGTCTAAACGATTGGACTGCAGCAGTGCCACGATCCCCCGGGCGGGGGTGCCGTAATTGATCACCAGGTCCAGCGGCTTATCTGCCGCATAAACCGGCTGCTCCGCTTGATAGAAAAACCAGCCTGCCGCTGATGCCGCAGCAAGAATAACCAGCGCGCAGCTGACTGCGATCGCCCGCAGCAGCCGAAACAGCCCGCCGTCCGATCGGGTCTTGCCTGAGGTTTTCGACTTAGGCCTTGTCATGCCGCTATATTAAGGCGATGGACACCTATTCCCTACCCTCGCTGCTCAACACCAAACGCTGGGCCCGCCTAACGAGTTTTGCAGGCTTTACGGTTGACGGCCGGGATGCCCGCGCATTTTTGCAAGGCCAGCTCACCAACGATATCGAGTCGGCAAACGCTGGCCAGCATCAGCGCACTGGCTACTGCTCGCCGAAAGGCCGGCTACTCACCACCATGCTGCAATGGCGCTCAGGCGAATCGTCTTGGGCCCATCTGATTCCGGCGGAAAGTCTTGAGAGAATCACCAAGCGGCTCAAAATGTTTGTACTGCGCTCTCAGGTGTCGTTCTCCTCTCCAGAGGCGTCTTATCACGTCATCGGTCTCTGGGGCGAGGCCGCAGGAGAGCTGGCGAACACTGTGCCGTCTGAATTTGAGGGCAAGGCCTATCCGATCTCAGCAACATCCGGCACAACTGCCGAAGAGGGCGGCACGAATGTCTGCTGGCTATTGATGGATACAGGATGCCCGGTGCTGGGCCAGCGCGGCTGGTTCGTCGGCCCAGCAAATTTAATTAATCGGGTCATCACCGATTTTTCAGCCGCCCAGGAGTTGCCGGAATCGGCCTGGAGTTTTTCTGAGATTGAGTCTGGCAAGGTCTGGGTTGGGGAAAAAACGCAGGACATTTTTGTGCCGCAGATGGTGAACTTCGAATTAATCCGGGGTGTGAGCTTCACCAAAGGCTGTTACCCCGGCCAGGAAGTGGTTGCCCGCAGCCAGTACCTCGGAAAACTCAAGCGCCGAACCTATCGCGCCAATCTCGCGGCGGCCGGAGTGCAGCAGCTTGGAGTTCCAATTTCTGATTTGCCAGGGCAGGATATCTGGTCGAGAGCAAATCCAGCAGAACCCTGTGGGCGCGTTGTTGCAGCGGCTCCATGTTTTAACGCTCAAGGCGCAGCGCAACAGCAGATTGCTTTGCTAGTCGAGCTCACCATAGAGGCCTGGGAGGCCGGTGGACTGACGATCGCAAGCCTCAATGGCCCGACGCTAGAGGCAGGCCAGCTGCCCTATAGCCTAGCAGTAGCCGCGTAATCCTTAACCAGCTGGTTCATCTGTGTGCCTGATTGGTATTCATCTTGGTAGTGACCAAAGACTTTTAATTGCGGCGAATCGTGATGAATTCGCAGCCCGCCCCACTGCGCCGCTGCACTGGTGGCAAGAGGGATTACTTGCGGGAAAAGATCTTCAGGCCGGCGGTACCTGGCTGGGTGTAACGCGCAGCGGCCGCTTTGCCGCCGTTACCAATGTTCGAGACCCAGCCCTTCGGACTGCGCCAGTGCCCTTTGGCTCCCGTGGGCTGATGGTGAAAGCTTTTCTGTTATCCGTTTGTGATCCCGAGGCCTATGCAGAGCAGATGCTGACTGCCGTCCCCGACGCATCACCTTACAACTTAATCCTTGGCAGGATTCACGCAGACTCAATTCAAGCGCTCTGGCTTGGCGGACGAAGCCGCACAGTCATGCCACTTCAGGCAGGCAGTCATGTTCTATCGAATGCCGAACTCAATACACCCTGGCCGAAGGCCCGCCGTCTTCAGGCAGCGCTGGCAACCGAGGATGCAGCGGTTATTGATGCAGTTATGCATTCACAGGCAGTTGCAGGTGACGACGAGCTGCCTGAAACCGGCGTTTCATTTGACTGGGAAAAGCGACTCTCGGCGGCACTAATTGCGGGCGATGACTACCACACACGATCCTCGACGCTGATTCAGCTGGACCCACGAAAGGCAGCAGTCCGCGAGATCACCTGGTCACCGTCCGCGCAGGCGGTGACTACCTTGCGCGAATACTTTGAGCTGACGCGATAAACCTTGACCGAAAAGCAGATGCTTAATCCGCCTTGCCGCCGCGCCTGCGATTAAAGCTTCGCATACGTTTAAACGTGCCCGTTGCACTGGCCAGCAGGCGACCCTGCTGGTCCCGCAGTTCGCCATGACAAAACGCCATAGTGGTTGAGAAGTGATCACACCAGCCGAAGGCATATAGCTCGCCCTTCGCGGGGCGCATAAAACTCGTGTTCATGCCCACAGTCACCATGCCCATCTGATCAGGGTCTGCGGAGCGGGCCGCAATGGCCATCACAACATCCAGTAGCGTCATCACTACGCCGCCGTGGGCTACGCCAAGCCCGTTGAGATGCTCGGATTTCAGTACCAGCTTGATTTCGGCATGGCCCGACTCCGCCCGAACGGGCTCGACACCCAAATGATCGACAAAAGGCGTAAAGCCAGAGGCGCTAGGGGATTGCATGACGCCAACGATAGCAAGACTTACACTTCGCAGACATGAATGCGCCCGAGAGCCTGCGGCCAAGCCTGCCCGCGCTTGCCCCTTTAACGCCCCACCCCGAGCCTGGCGCTGCGCCAAGGATTAACCTTGGTCTGTCAGCCGACTGGTCACCGGGATTCGCCGGCCTTGAAGACAATCTTCAGGAGCCCTTTATTCGGCCCTGTGATCCATCGCCACTTCAGGACTGCCGTTTCCTTGCGGTCTCCGAAGACGCGGCCGCACTCCTGGGTCTTAATGCGCAGGAACTCACGCGAAGCCCTGAGTGGCTTGCCTTACTTTCAGGTAACGCGGTGGGCAACCATCTTCAGCCCTATGCCAGTGTCTATGCCGGACATCAATTCGGGGTCTTTGTCCCCCGACTCGGTGATGGCCGCGCGCTCAACCTCGGCGCACTTCGTGGCTGGGAGCTTCAGCTCAAAGGCGCAGGCCAGACCCCCTACGCGCGATTCGCTGATGGCCGTGCAGTTCTGCGCTCCTCCATTCGGGAGTATCTATGTTCGGAAGCCATGTATGCCCTGGGCATTCGGACCACCCGAGCACTTTCGTTAGTAGCGGCTTCCTCGCCGGTACTACGCGAGACCGTAGAGACGGCAGCTGTGGTCTGCAGACTGGCACCAAGTTTTGTTCGGTTTGGCCACTTTGAATACTTCTCCTCGCGACAACGCGTCGACCAGCTTGAGCGGCTTGTTCGTCATAGTGCTGAGCTCTTGGGCTGCGGAGATCCGGTGGCTGGCACGTCAATACCCGCCGCTGAGCTGACTCTGAATATGTTAAATGAGGTTGCCCAGCGCACCGCTAAGATGACTGCGCAATGGATGGGCGTGGGCTTTATGCACGGCGTGATGAATACCGATAACTGCTCCATCCTCGGCCTCACCCTGGATTACGGCCCCTTTGGCTTTATGGAGTACTTTAACGCTGGACACATCTGCAACCACTCCGATCATCACGGCCGCTACAGTTTTCAGTCGCAGCCGCAGGTCTCGCTTTGGAATTTAAGCCGGCTGGCCAATGCTTTATATCCTTTGGTCAATTCAGTAGACGCATTAAATGCAGTACTTGAGAAATTCAAATCGAGCTACGCAAATGAAATGGAGGGCCTGCTGAAAACGAAACTAGGACTGCAGTTGCTGCCTGAAGATCAGTGGAGCCCACTGCTAGATGATTTTTATTCTCTATTGCAGTCGCAGAAAATGGATTACACGCTCGCATTTCGTGCGCTGTCGAATCAGGATGAGCGGGCATTCGTTAATCTTGCACCTGACCGTGCAGCCTGTAGGCCGTGGCTCGACCGCTATCAGCAGTCAGTTGGCGTGAGCCTAAGCCTACAAGGCATCTCTGCAAAAGCGCGCCAGGAACAGATGCGGGCGATAAATCCTAAGTACGTACTGCGAAACTGGATTGCTGAGGAAGTCATCAGCGCAGTTCGTGATCACAATGATACCCGGCCGCTGCATACGGTAGCCCAGTTACTACAAAGCCCGTTTGAAGAGCATCCCGAGCAAAAGCGCTACGCAGCGCCACCTCCCGACTGGGCCGAACATCTGTCGGTGAGCTGTTCCAGCTAATTTCGTACCCCGAGCTATGCCAGGAGTTGTCAATGAAATCCGATGAAGAGTATCGAAAAACACTTACGCCAATGGAGTATGAAGTCACACGGCGAAAGGCTACTGAGCCGCCTTTTACTGGCCGTTACTGGGATCACTTTGCGCAGGGCACCTATCGATGTGTTTGTTGTGGCAAACCGCTTTTTGACTCGGAATCAAAATTTGATGCGGGCTGTGGCTGGCCCAGCTACTGGCAGGCCATTTCGCAGGATTGCATAAAAGAGGTCAAAGATACGAGTCATTTCATGATTCGAACCGAGATTGTCTGCCGTCAGTGTGATGCCCATCTGGGCCATGTTTTTGATGACGGGCCTGCGCCGACTGGCCTACGTTACTGTGTCAATTCTGCTTCGGTAAAATTCGAACCACGATGAGACTTCTTGCCGACTGGCTTCCGATCATTTTGTTTTTTGTGGTCTATAAGCTTTCCGATTTGTACTGGGCTACCGCCGTTGCAATCATTGCGACCTTGGCTGTGATGGGGCTACTAAAACTCAAAGGTCACGCAATCGAGACCATGCAGTGGGTCAGCCTGATTCTGATCGTGGTCTTCGGCGGCGCCACAATCTGGCTCCAGGATGAGCGGTTCATCAAACTGAAGCCCACCCTGCTGTATGGCCTATTTGCAATCGCTCTACTTGGCCCACAACTCCTTAAGCGCATCTTACTAATGCAAAAACTCATGGGCGCAAAAATCAGCATGCCAACGCATGCCTGGGCAAAATTGAATGCCGCATGGGGCCTCTTTTTTGCGGTCTTGGGCGGGCTGAATCTCTGGGTCGCCCATGCCTTCACCACCGATGCGTGGGTGAATTTCAAGCTCTTTGGCACCATAGGCCTCATGGTGGTCTTCATCATTGGTCAGGCGCTTTGGATGAATCGTTTCGCAACTGCCGAGCTGCCTGATGCACTCAAAGACCAGGAGCCCCGATGAGCCACCTCGCCCCGAGCGCCCAGGAGATCGAGGCCCGTCTGCGTGCTGCCTTGCCCATCGATTCCATCGTGGTCCGTGACGACAGCGCGAAGCACCACGGCCATGCCGGCGCAGTAGCGGGAGGGGGCCACTTCCACGTTACGCTTGTTTCTAGCGCCTTTGCTGGCAAGGGCAGGCTGGCGCGGCATCGGCTTGTGTATGATCCCCTCAGCGACTGGATCCCCGCGCGCATCCACGCCCTTTCTATTGACGCGCGCGACCCTTCGGAGTCCTCATGAAATCGTTGCAAAAAACCGCCATCGGATTCGCCCTGCTCTGCGCCTCAGGAATCGCATCGGCGCAAAATATCGCGGTCGTCAATGGCAAGCCTATCCCGCGGGCCCGGGCAGACGCCTTTGTCGCCGAACTGGTCAAACAGGGCCAACAAGATACCCCGCAATTGCAGGCGCTGGTGCGCCAGGAGCTGGTCGATCGCGAGATCCTAGTCCAAGAAGCCGAGCGACGCGGCCTATCGGCGAAGCCCGATGTCCGATTTCAGTTAGATAACGTGCGTCAGCAGGTGCTGATCAATGCGCTGGTACAGGATCAGCTGACCAAAGGTGGTGTGAGCGATGCTGAGGTCAAAGCGGAATACGACCGGCTCATCAAGGGCGATGGTGGAAAAGAGTATCGGGCCCGTCACATCCTGGTAGAAAAAGAAGACGAAGCGAAATCAATCATCGACCGTTTGAAAAAGGGTGCCAAATTTGAAGAGTTGGCCAAACAGTCGAAGGATCCCGGATCTGCTGCCAAAGGCGGAGATCTGGATTGGGCCAACGCTCAGTCCTTTGTCGAACCGTTTTCAAAGGCCATGGTTGCCCTTGAAAAGGGTAAATTCACTGAGGTACCGGTACAAACACAATTTGGCTGGCATGTGATTCGTCTTGATGACACCCGCGCGGCCAAACCGCCAGAGTTCGATCAGGTAAAGGAGCAGCTTACAGAGTCCATGAGACGCAAAAAGCTTCAAGACTTCCAGCAGCAACTTAAAGCCAAAGCGAAAATTCAGTAAAACGATTTGGGCGCTAGCTAATTTCAACGGTTGTTCCGACCGGCACCCAGTCAAACAGCGACACAATGTCGCTGTTTTTCATTCTGATGCAGCCAATTGACCCCGGCTCGCCCATCACAGCGGTATCGGGACTGCCGTGCAAATAGATGTAACGGCGCATGGTGTCCACCTCGCCGAACCGATTTTTCCCCGGCTCTAGACCCGATAGCCACAGGATCCGCGTTAGGATCCAGTCGCGCTGTGGAAACTGGCCGGCAAGCTCAGGGCACCAGATCTCGCCGGTTTTACGCCGGCCGACGAAAACGGTATTCCAAGCCGCGCCTGTACCAATCTTTGCGCGAATCTGGTGTCGGCCCTGGGGGGTCTGATAGCTGCCCTGCTGCTGGCCAGTGCCATTTTTCGAGCTCGAGATCAGGGTCTGCATCATGACCGCGCCCGCGGCGTCTGGAGCCCAGCGCAGGCCGCCCTCAAGAGACTCAGGGGCAAGCCGCAGCAGCGTCAGCGTCTGAGCCTGGGTTGAAATTCGAATGTGATAGTCCGGGGCCATAAGCAGGCGAACCGCTGCCGTTATTCGGCCGGCTGCGGCTTGAATACCGCACGCCGACGCGCGAAAAACGCCTGCAGCAACGATCCGCAGGCCTCCGCCATCACGCCGCCCCGGATAGACGCATGATGATTTAAGCGATGCTCGTCGAATAAATGGATCACACTTTGTGCCACACCCGTTTTAGGATCCGCAGCCCCATAAATCACCTCTGAAATTCGGGAGTGAAATATGGCGCCCGCGCACATTGCACAGGGCTCAAGCGTGACATAAAGGACGCAGCCAGTCAGCCGATAGTTTCCCAGGTGCTGCGCAGCTGCCCGCAGGGCCATCGTTTCCGCGTGGGCTGACGGATCGTTTAGCCGAATCGGCTGATTAAAGCCGCTACCAATCACAGAGCCATCTTTTACTACGACAGCCCCAACGGGCACCTCGCCTGCCGCGTCAGCAAGCCTTGCCTGCTGAAGGGCTAGGCCCATAAAGCGCAGATCGGCGTTATCGGTCATGGTGTAGGCCGCGCCTCGGGGCTCGTTGCCAGATAAGGCAGGGTTTGCGGTGGCGGCCCGAGTTTAGGAGATGCTCGCTTTTTTAAGTATGGCGTACAGCTGATCTTTGAGCATCAGCTTTTCTTTCTTCAGCACTTCGATCTCTTCATGGGTGCCCGGGGTGATATGACTCTCCATATTCTTGATTTTCTGATCCAGGGAGTTGTGCTTGTCGAATAGTCGAGTGAAGTGGTGATCGGTAGTCTTTAGCTTGGTGATGAGATCTCGATATTCGGGGAACATAGAAGCCCTCCTTGGATGTCGACGATGAGCCCACCAATTTTACTCGCATCATCACCGCAAAAAGTAATCGTGAAGCGCCCTACTCCCACTCGATCGTAGCCGGTGGCTTTCCGGATATGTCATAGACGACCCGATTAATGCCGCGGACCTCGTTAATGATGCGATTGGATACCCCAGCCAACAGCGCGTGCGGCAGATGGGCCCAATGGGCGGTCATAAAATCGCTCGTAACGACCGCGCGCAATGCAACTACCCACTCATAAGTCCTGCCATCGCCCATCACACCGACCGACTTCACCGGCAAAAAAACTGCAAAAGCCTGACTGGTTAACGCGTACCAAGACTTACCGACATCCGTGTCACTACAGAGGCCCGCCATCGCATCCGCAGGAGTCGCCTGCGTCTCGCGCAGCGTTCGAATAAAAAGTTCATCAGCGCGCTGTAGGAGCGATACATAATCGCTATGGATTTCTCCGAGTATTCGTACCCCAAGGCCCGGGCCGGGAAATGGATGCCGATCCACCATTTCGGGCGGCAGCCCCAGCGCAAGGCCAAGCCGACGGACCTCGTCCTTGAAGAGCTCCCGCAATGGCTCAAGTAATTTGAGATGTAAGGTGTCGGGCAGTCCGCCAACATTGTGGTGTGACTTTATGGTGGTTGCCTTCTTGGTCTTGGCGCCAGCCGACTCAATGACGTCCGGATAGATCGTGCCCTGGGCAAGCCATCGGGCATTGGCAAGCTTGGCTGATTCTTCCTGAAAAATATGGACGAATTCCCGACCAATGATTTTTCGTTTTTCCTCGGGATCAGACACCCCTGATAAAGCGGCTAAAAATCGTTCACGCGCATTGACATGGATCACCCTTACGCCCATATGCTTTGCAAAGGTTTGCATGACCTGTTCGGCTTCGTTGAGCCTCAGTAAGCCGTGATCCACGAAGACACAGGACAGCTGATCTCCAATCGCTTTATGAATTAATGCCGCCGCAACCGAGGAATCTACACCGCCGGAAAGCCCCAGGATGACCTGCTCTTTTCCCACTTGCGTGCGAATCGAATTGACTGCCTCCTGAACATAATCGGGCATATTCCAGTCAGCAGACGCAGCGCAAATGTCTAAAACAAAGCGACGCAGAATCTCTGCGCCCTTTTTGGTGTGGGTAACCTCGGGGTGAAACTGCACGCCATAGAAATGCCGTGTCTCATCAGCCATGCCGGCAATCGGACAGGAATCGGTAGACGCCATCAGCTTAAAGCCGTCTGGCAGTTGACTTACTTTGTCGCCATGGCTCATCCAGACATCGAGTAAGCCATAGCCCTCAGCGGTCCGATGATCCTCGATATCACGCAAAAGTTTAGTGTGGCCGCGCGCCCTGACCTGCGCGAAGCCAAATTCTCGAAGGCTACTGGCTTCTACCCTGCCGCCGAGCTGTGCGGCCATGGTCTGCATGCCGTAGCAAATTCCAAGCACCGGCACGCCACGCGAAAACACTGCCTCAGGCGCCTTCAGTGTGCCGGCCTCGGTCACTGACAGATGGCTTCCCGACAGCACAATACCGCGCAGGCTATCCACGCCAGCCGATCGGCCATAGTCCGCGATAAAAGCATCGCTGACATCGCTGGGGTGAATCTCACAGAACACTCCGGCCTCGCGAATGCGCCGCGCAATGAGCTGCGTGACTTGAGAGCCAAAATCAAGGATCAGAATTCTGGAGTGCATGATGAATAAAGGCTTTGTATTACACGCGGACCGCAACTGTGCGATCAGTCGACGTGATAGTTCGGCGCTTCTTTGGTGATTTGCACATCGTGGACGTGGGATTCACGAATGCCTGCGCTTGTGATCTCTACGAACTGGGCCCGGTCGTGAAACTCTTTGATCGAAGCGCAACCACAGTACCCCATGCTCGAGCGCACGCCACCCGCTAGCTGAAACAGAATATTTTTCACACTGCCCTTATACGGCACCCTGCCCTCAATACCCTCGGGCACGAACTTATCGGGATTGGGGTTATCGCCCTCCTGGAAATACCGATCGGCTGATCCGGCCTGCATGGCACCCACCGATCCCATGCCGCGATAGCTCTTGTAAGAGCGGCCCTGAAACAAAATGATTTCTCCGGGTGCCTCATCGGTCCCCGCAAACATACCACCCATCATGACGGCATCCGCACCCGCGGCAAGCGCCTTAGCGACATCTCCTGAATATCGGATTCCCCCGTCCGCTATTAGCGCGACACCACTGCCTTTTAACGCCCGCGCCACATTTGCGATCGCAGTGATCTGTGGCACACCAACCCCGGCAACTACACGTGTTGTACAAATCGAGCCCGGGCCAATTCCAACCTTTACACCATCGGCACCATGCTTTACCAAGGCCTTGGCAGCATCTGCAGTCGCGATATTACCGCCGATCACTTCAATTGACGGATAACGCTTTTTTATCCACTTCACCCGATCAAGTACGCCTTTTGAGTGGCCGTGTGCGGTATCGACCACTAAAACATCAACACCCGCATCCACGAGCCGTGCAACCCGGTCTTCAGTGCCTGGTCCCACCCCGACTGCTGCCCCCACACGAAGTTTTCCTTGTGAGTCACGGCAGGCGAGTGGGTGCTCAATGCCTTTAAAAATATCCTTCACTGTAATCAAGCCGCGCAGCTCAAAGCTGCGGTTGACGACCAAAACACGCTCAATGCGGTGCTTGTGCATCAGTTTCTTGGCGTCCTCGATACTGGCACCTTCGCGGACCGTCACCAGGCGGTCCTTCGGCGTCATGATCTTTGCAATCGGCTGATCTAAATTGGTTTCGAAGCGACGATCACGATTGGTCACGATTCCCACTACCTTGCCAGCCTTCACCACCGGCAGGCCTGAGATCTTGCGCTCTGCACTCAGAGCCATCAGTTCGCGGACCGACATATCCGGCGAAACAGTGATCGGATCCTTGACGACACCGGCCTCAAATCGCTTGACCTTAAAGACCTCAAGGGCCTGAGCCTCGGGTGTGAGATTTTTATGAATAATGCCGACGCCACCTTCTTCGGCAATTGCAATTGCAAGCCTGGCCTCGGTCACGGTATCCATGGCGGCCGAGACGACAGGTAGATTCAGTTCGATACGGCGGGTAAGTTTTGTTGTAAGCGAGGTATCTCGGGGCAGGACCTGAGAGAAATCCGGAACCAACAAGACATCATCAAAGGTCAGGGCTTTTTCTAACAGGCGCATGGCCGCTCCAAAGTCCAAAGTCGGATTATACCGATCAGGCTAAGCCCTGATCACGGCGCCTTCGCGGGGCGCCCGCATCCGCATTCTTCAGCCGGGCTAACGCGCGACGGGCCTCCTTAGGATCGGCACGCAGTGCGCGCCAGAGTTCAAGCCGATCCCCGTCTTGCAGCGGATGGCGCATCGGTATGGAAAGGCCAAACACGCCAACAGCACGGGCCTGCGACCAGGCCAGACGGAGCGCCTCACTGAGATCGGGATGGGCCTTGAGCTGCAGCGGTGTCGTGCCGGCCGCGACAGTGAGGCTCTGTCTCAGCGCGCGCTCAGGCCACGCCACACAGATCTCAACACGAATCGTGCTGTTGTCTGCACTCATCCGGCGTATCTGGCCTCTGCCCGCTGGACAAAGGCATCGACAAAAGTCGCCGTGATGTGCGAGAACACTGGGCCAACAATCTTCTCAAGCAGGCTGCTGGCAAAGTGATATTCCAGTTCAAATTCGACTCGGCACGCATCCTCAGCCAAGGCTGTAAACCGCCAGTTTCCACGCAGTGATTTGAAAGGGCCGCTGAGTAGTTCCATCTCGATACTGCTTCCCGGAATATTCCGATTGCGGGTACTAAATGACTGCTTAATGCCTTTGAAATCGATCTGTAGTTCCGCAGACAGTTCGTTGCCGTTTTGCTCTAGAATGCGCCCTCCCGCACACCAAGGCAGAAAAGCGGGGTAGTCTTCGCAGTTAACAACAAGGTCGTACATCTGCTGTGCTGAAAAGGGCACCAAAACGGTTTTTTTGACTCCGGGCATAGGCCCTATTTTATGTCGATCATTCAGAACAAAAAGGCATTCCATGACTACTTCATAGAGGAACGCTATGAGGCGGGACTCGTGCTGGAGGGCTGGGAGGTCAAGGCCATCCGTGCCGGCCGGGCAAACCTCAAGGAGTCCTATGTGATCATCCGGCAGGAGGCGCTTTACCTACTGGGCTGCCATATCTCCCCCCTGCCGACTGCCTCTACCCACGTACAGCCTGATCCGGTGCGGACGCGTAAGCTTTTACTCAAAGCCGAGGAGATTCGAAAACTGATCGGCAAGGTGGAGCGGGCTGGTTACGCTCTAATTCCAATTGATCTGCACTACCAGCGCGGCCGAATCAAAATCGAGATTGGGCTTGCGAAAGGAAAAAAACAGCATGACAAGCGGGCCAGTGAAAAAGACCGCGAATGGCAGCGGGAAAAGCAGCGGCTTATCCGAGACTCAGTCAAGCGGCCCTAACCGGGCGGCGGCTGTCCGAAAGACGGCCTGATTCTTCGTGGCAACGTTGACCTATTTCGCAAGTGCCTGCCACGTATCGACGACAGTATCGGGATTCAAAGACATCGACTGAATTCCACTGTCCATGAGCCACTTGGCCAGATCAGGATGATCCGAGGGCCCCTGGCCACAGATGCCGACATATTTTCCGGCGCGATTGCAGGCATCAATTGCCATCTTAAGCATTGCACGTACTGCAGGATCACGCTCATCAAATGCACTGGCGACCAAGCCCGAGTCACGATCTAGGCCTAGGGTGAGCTGTGTGAGGTCATTTGAACCAATAGAAAAGCCATCAAAGTGACGCAAAAAATCGTCGGCAAGCAACGCATTAGAGGGCAGCTCACACATCATGATCAGCCGCAGGCCGCCATTTCCTTTTGCATCAGCGCCACTGCCCCGTTTTAGGCCATATTTCGCAAGTAGAGATTCGACGCCCTCAGCCTCTTTTACGGTGCGGACAAAGGGCACCATGAGCTCGACATTCGTTAGTCCCATCTGCTCACGCACCCGGTGCAGAGCAATACACTCCATCTCAAAGCAGTCTTCAAAATCCTTAGCAAGATAGCGCGATGCCCCACGAAACCCCAGCATGGGGTTTTCTTCCTCGGGCTCATAGCGTGAGCCGCCAATCAATTTTCGATATTCGTTGGATTTGAAATCCGATAGCCGCACGATCACGGGCTTTGGCCAGAATGCCGCAGCTATGGTTGCCACGCCCTCGGCAAGCTTATCGACAAAGAAATCCCGTGGCGACGCATGGCCGCGGGATACCTTTTCAACCGCATTTTTAAGCTCACTATCTACCTTCGGATAGTCCAGAATTGCCTTGGGGTGAACGCCAATATTGTTATTAATAATGAATTCGAGTCGGGCAAGACCTACCCCCTCATTCGGCGTTGACTGAAACTCAAAGGCAAGCTGCGGATTGCCGACATTCATCATGATCTTGACGGGCAGCTTCGGCAGCGTGCCGATATGCACCGTGGAGACCTCGGTCTCAAGCAGGCCTTCGTAGATGCTGCCGGTGTCGCCCTCTGCGCAAGAAACGGTCACTGTCTGCCCGTCCCCAACATGATCGGTCGCATCTCCGCAGCCCACTACCGCCGGAATGCCCAGCTCTCGCGCGATGATGGCCGCATGGCAGGTCCTACCGCCACGGTTGGTCACAATCGCAGCCGCCCGTTTCATTACGGGCTCCCAATTGGGATCCGTCATGTCGGTTACCAATACATCGCCCGGCTGAACACGCTCCATTTCGTTGGCGTCTTCGATGACACGCACAGTGCCAGCGCCGATCTTCTGACCAATCGCCCGGCCCTGGGCCAACACCCGACCAGTCGCCTTCAGTGTGTAGCGCTGCTGGGCCTCGCCCACTTTTTGCTGAGACTTCACGGTCTCAGGCCGAGCCTGCAGAATATAGAGCCGTCCGTCCTGACCGTCGAGCCCCCACTCAATATCCATTGGCCGCTGATAATGGGACTCGATAATGAGTGCGTAACGCGCAAGCTCAACGGTCTGCTCGTGGGTTAGCGAATAACGATGGCGCTGTTCATCGGCCACATCGACTGTAACCACCGCCTTACCGGCCTCTCTGCGTTGCATATCGTTGGCAAAAACCATCTTAATGAGCTTGCTGCCCAGCTGCCGCCGAATGACGGGAAACTTCTCCGCCTTAAGCATTGGCTTATGAACGTAGAACTCATCCGGATTTACCGCACCCTGCACAACGGTCTCACCTAGGCCGTAGGAGCTGGTGATAAACACAACATCATTAAATCCTGACTCAGTATCCATGGTGAACATCACGCCGGCAGCCCCAAGATCCGATCGGACCATCTGCTGAATGCCAGCGGAAAGCGCGACATCCGCATGGGAAAAGCCCTTGTGAACCCGATAACTGATCGCCCTATCGTTGTAAAGCGACGCAAAAACGTGGCGAATCTTATCCAGCACATCCTCGATGCCGAGCACATTTAAAAAGGTTTCCTGCTGGCCGGCAAACGAAGCATCAGGCAGGTCTTCAGCAGTTGCCGATGAACGTACCGCCACTGATAAGGTCGGGTTGCCTTGTAACAGCGCCTGATAATGGGTCCGGATCTCAGACTCTAAGTCTGCAGGCAGGGGTGTTTCAGCCACCCAACGACGAATCTCTGCGCCGCAGGCTGCCAAGGCCCGGACATCATCGACATTTAAGCTTGAAAGCCGATCATGAATACGCTGTCGTAGTCCGCCATGATCAAGAAATGCGCGAAAGGCAGCAGCGGTTGTGGCAAAGCCGCCCGGCACGCGAACCCCGGCTGCGGCGAGCTGTGAAATCATTTCGCCAAGGGACGAATTCTTTCCCCCCACCGTATCGACATCCGTCATACGCAGCTCCTGAAAGGGCACGACCCAGCGATGGGCAAGACGTTGAACGGATGTCTGACTCGGGGATCCCGGTTTGTTCATTCAGTGCACCTTGACGATAATGAGGTGGGTTAGATTTTTAAGGATTTTACAGAATCGACAACATGGCCACCGAATCACCGTCCCCCCAAGCCGGGGCCGTCAGGCCCGCAGGCAGGACTGTCTTTTTTATCTCAGATGGCACGGGAATTACTGCCGAAACATTCGGGTCCTCGATCCTTGCGCAATTTGACAGTCTGCGTTTTCGGCTGCGCAGAATCCCCTTTATTGATTCAGTTGAAAAGGCCGTTGAAGCAGTCCATGTCATTGAGCAGCAGGCCGAAGAGGACGGCAAGCGGCCCATCGTATTTTCAACACTGGTCAACACTGAGATTCTCGAGCGAATTCAACAAGTGCGGGCTCTGCATCTGGATATGTTCAAGACCTTTGTAGAGCCACTTGAGCGTGAACTCGAGGTCAAATCGAGCCATACCATTGGCCGGTTTCATCATGCCAACGATACCGAGGCCTACAAAAATCGCATTGAAGCCATCAATTTTTCGCTCGCCCACGATGATGGCCAGTCGGTCCGAAATCTCGAAGAGGCCGATGTCATTCTGATCGGCGTTTCACGGAGCGGCAAAACACCCACAAGCCTTTACTTGGCCATGCAACATGGACTGAAGGTAGCCAACTGTCCGCTTATTCCCGAAGACTTTGAGCGCGACGCCCTGCCCTCAACCATCGTTCCGTATAAGTCTAAGCTCTTTGGTCTGACCATCGATCCCAGCCGGTTATCACAGATCCGCAATGAACGGCGGCCAGGCTCGAAATATGCCGCACTTGAGAACTGCCGTATGGAGGTTACCAGCGCTGAGGCCCTGATGCGCCGCGAATCGATTACCTGGCTTTCGACTACAACAAAATCCATTGAAGAAATCGCAACAACGATTCTTACGAGCCTAAATCTAGACCGTTAAGCAATCAAAGCGGTGTTCGTTAAAGTCCCGCCGAAGCTTTCTGACGGCGTGATTCAAACAAACAGACCGCAGCGGCGGCGGCCACATTCAGCGATTCGACACCCGCATGCTGCGGAATTTGAATCGCGCGGGCCTGCTGCGAAAGCTCAGTGCAAACTCCGGATCCCTCCTGGCCAAAAATCCAGGCCACAGGCTGCGCAAGAGAAACTGAAGACACGAAGAGCGATTCAGATTCCGCGGCAAGTCGCGTTGCAAAAAGCGAAAGGCCAGCATCGTGGGCGGCCGTGAGCACCGCTTCGTTATTCATCTCATCTTCAATCTGTAGGCTAAAGTGGGCGCCCATCGCAGACCGCAGGACCTTGGGCGACCAGGGGTCTGCGGTCCCCGAGAGGCACCATACCGCCTGAACACCCGCTGCCGCAGAAGAGCGCAAGATGCTGCCGACATTTCCCGGATCCTGAATGCGATCCAAAATCACAATATCGCCGTCCCTCATTGAGGAAGTCGCGCCGACCCTTGGGATCAGCAGGCCCCAGCCGGTTGGGCTTTCGACTTGAGTAATCTCTTCATAAAGAGCGGGTGATAGGCACCAGACCTCTTGGCAGCGCCGGCGCAAGCCTTGATCAATTTTCTGAAGCTGCGTTGACGCCTGCACTACCAGCACCGGAGCCTGTGTGCAGCTGGCTTCCAAAAATGCGGCACAGAGCCGATCACCTTCAAGCCACGCGGCCCGATGCTCGCGCCGCGCACGCGATGAGCTGATAATCGCTTTGAGCAGTTTGAAACCTGGGTTTTGCCGCGAAGCGATTTCTTTTATCTGCGACTCAAGTTTCGGCATATCAGGTCAATCCGAGTGAGAGCTGCTTAATTGGAGCGAAGCTTTTACGATGGGCCGCACAGGGCCCGTGCTGCGCCAGCGCATGAAGATGGGCCCGGGTGCCATAGCCGGCGTGGCGGGCAAACCCATAGTGTGGGTACTCTGTATCCAGTCGGCACATCTCTTGATCACGAGCGGTCTTGGCAAGAATGGAGGCTGCCGAGATGCAGGCAACCGTCTGATCGCCTTTCACAATTGTCTGGGTTGCATATGGCCAATGCCACGGGCCTGAGTAATCAGCCGGTGATCGATTACCGTCCACGAGTACCAAAGGAGCTCGACTATCACTTAACACCGATCCATTCATGTCTATAGACCGCACTTTTTCAAGCTGGGCCAAGCACTGCTGCATGGCCCTGGCCATCGCCAGAAAAGTTGCCCGCAGTATGTTGAGCTCATCGATCTCGGTAACACTGGCCCAGCCTACGCCCCAGGCCTGACTCTTGGCCTGAATCTCTGCTGCAAGGGCCTGCCTGCGCTTAGCAGAGAGCAGTTTGGAGTCTGCCAAGCCATCAATGCCCGTCTCACCCAAGATCACTGCAGCAGCACAGACCGGTCCGGCAAGCGGCCCGCGCCCCGCCTCGTCAACGCCGGCTTGCATCTGTGAGCTCTGAGTCAAGAATGTCTGCAATGCGCTGGGCAGCACCCAGCCGCAGGCTTTGGTGAAGGCCAACGAATTTTTCGCTCACGCGTGAAATCGAAGCAGCATCATCCAGCCATCGCCGCACTGCTGCAACAAGTGCAGATGCGTTCGCCTCATGCTGGATCAGCTCGGGCACGACCCGGCTGCCTAAAAGAATATTAGGTAGTCCAATATCTTGGATTAATGCCCGACGACGCATCATCCAGTAGGTCAGTGTCGGCACCCGATAGGCGATTACCATGGGCCGCTTAAAAAGCGCCGCCTCGAGAGTCGCCGTGCCACTTGCAACAAGCGCGACATCGCTGGCGGCAAGCGCCTGATGCGAGACAGGATCCAGGCCCTGCTGCAGCAAGAGTCGTACCCCCTGCTGCTCAGCACGGCGAAACTCCGGATGCCGCTGAATCTGTTGGGCGATCGATGCTGAGGCCGCAGGAATTACGACTTCACAATCACGGGCTAAGGCCGCAGCAGCCCTAAAAAATTCAGGCCCATTATGTTTTAGCTCACCCGCTCGCGAGCCAGGCAGCACCGCAACGACTGCACGATGGCCAGAAATCGATAGGGCCTGACGGGCGGTCTGCGCATCTGGCTCAAGCGGAATCATGTCGGCAATCGGATGGCCCACATAGCTTGCCTGCACGCCCGTGCCTGCATAGACCCGGGTCTCAAAGGGGAAGATGCACAGCATGTGATCGACTGCTTGCTTAATTTTGATAATTCGCTCCGGCCGCCAGGCCCAAATCGAGGGGCTAATTAAATGAACGGTGCGAATGCCCTGCTGCCGAATACGCGCCTCAACCCCAAGATTAAAATCCGGCGCATCGACACCGAGATAGACCTGCGGGGCCCATTTCGTGGCGTACTTTAAAAGCCAGTGCCGAACAGCAAGAATATGAACGAGTTTTGAGACTGCCTCTGCGTAGCCACGAACGGCAAGATCATCACTGCGAAACCAGCATTCCATGCCAAGCGCGGCAAGGCGATCGCCCCCGATGCCTCCAAGCGCGAGTTGCGGCATCTTCGTGCAGAGCTTGCGCAGCGCCTCGGATGCGATCAGATCGCCCGAGGCCTCGCCGGTAACGGTAACTAATCTCATAAAACGGCCTTGAAAGGACAGCGGCGTGCCGATGCCCTAGCGCACAATGCCCCGGCCGGAGGCAGCAAGGAAATCAATCAGTGGACCGAGCATCGCTCGATCCTGCGCCTCTGCGATACCGATTGCATTGGCGTCCTGTAGTGCAGCGAGACTTTCCGCAAGCGTGAGGCCTGACTTGTACACAAGCTTATACGCCCGCCGCAGCAATGCAATCTGAGATGCCGACCACCCACGACGCTTTAGGCCTTCGGCATTGATACCGTGAGCGGCTGCTGGGTTTCCTGTTGCAATGACATAAGGCGGCAGATCCTGCAGCAGCGTGGTGCCTGCTCCGGTCATCGCATGGGCGCCAATCCTGACAAATTGATGGACCCCCGTCAGGCCGCCCAGTATCGCCCAATCGCCGACTACGACATGGCCAGCCAGCTGCGTTGCATTGGCCATGATGGTATGCGAGCCGATCTGACAATCATGAGCAATATGCACGTAGGCCATGATCCAGTTGTCGCTGCCAATCCGGGTTAGGCCAGCATCCTGCACCGTACCGATATTCACCGTGCAGCATTCACGAAAAGTGTTGCCATCACCAATCTCAAGGCCGGTCGGCTCGCCTTGGTATTTTTTATCCTGAGGCGGCCCACCAATCACACAGTGCGAGTGAATCGTATTGGCCCTGCCTAGTCGAGTGCGGCCTGTGACCTGGGCAAACGCATGCACCACGCAGCTTGGACCCATCTGCACATTCGGCCCGATCACCGCAAATGGGCCCACCTCGACGCTGGTATCGATCTCTGCCTGCGGGTCAATCAGCGCGCTCGGATGAATCATGGCCATTTACGGCTTAGGCCTTTGACGGAAGATCACGCAAGGCGCACATAAGATCCGCCTCGGCGGCGAGTTCATCGCCGACCATCGCCGTTGCCTTGTACTTCCAAAGAAGGCGCGACTGACGCTCAATACTTACATGCAGCGTCAGGATATCGCCGGGCACGACGGGCCGCTTGAATCTGCAGTTATCAATACCGACAAAAAAATAGACCGAGTCTTGGCTTGATGTTGTCCCCATGGTCTTGAATGACAGGATGCCTGCGGCCTGAGCCAAAGCCTCGACAATCAGTACGCCGGGCATCACCGGGAAGTGAGGAAAATGTCCGTTAAAGAATTCTTCGTTAATCGAAACATTCTTCTGGGCGACAATGCGCTCACCCACCACGAGTTCATTGACCCTATCCACCAGCAAAAAAGGATAGCGATGCGGTAAGGTGTCCAGGATCTCTCGAATCTCCATAGCTCTAGCCCTCTTTCTTGCTGTGCTGCGACTGATCCCGCAGCCCCTGTTGAAGTTGCCGACGCAGCTCGGGGAGCCGACGGACCACGGCCGCGCTTTTCTCCCAGTCTGCTTGATGCTGTAAAGGATACACACCGACATACTTTCCTGATTCGGTGATGCTGGACATCACCAGGCTCATGGGCCCAATCGTGGTGGCTTCTGCAATTTCAAGATGGCCCAAGATTCCGGCAGCACCGCCAATCTGGCAATAGGCACCAATCCGTGCGCTTCCCGCGATCCCCACACAGCCTGCGATTGCGGTGTGCCGACCGATCACGACGTTATGGGCAATTTGTATCTGATTGTCGAGTTTGACTCCATCCTCGATGATCGTGGCATCCAGTGTGCCGCGATCAATGGTCGTATTTGCGCCAATTTCAACGTCATCACCAATCACCACGCCGCCCACCTGGGGGATTTTTAGCCAAGAGCGATCGGGCTGAGGCGCAAAGCCAAATCCGTCGCTGCCAATTACGGCCCCACTGTGAATCACTGCGCGGCTCCCAATCTGGCAGCCTGGGCCGATTGTGACGCGGGCATGCAAATGCGATCCTGCGCCAATCCGAGATTCATCGCCCACGATACAGCCAGCGCCAATATCCGTATCGTCACCAATCACAGCCCCCGCCGAAATCACGACGCCAGCGCTGACTCGGACCCGCTGGCCGAGGACAACGCCAGCCTCGACTACCGCCGACGGATGGACGACAGTCTCTGGAACTGCGCTGGCACGATGCCGTTGCAGCAGCCATGAGGCTGCCTTTGCGAAAAACAAATACGGGTCGTCGGCCTGAATCAGGGTGCAAGCAACGCCCAGCTGTTGCGCTGCCGCAGCATTGGCAACCACCACGACCGAGGCCTTCGTGGCCGTCAGCTGATCACGATACCGTGGATGCGAGAGAAAACTGGCCTCACCCGGCCGGGCATTTGCGAGACTTGCAAACCGCGCAATCCGGACCTTCGGATTGCCAAGCACTATTGCACCGAAGCGTTCAGCAAGCTCGCCTGCAGAGATCGGGTTCTGATGACCGGCGTCCATGTGCGGCCAGCCGATCCTCAGCGTGCTGGAGTATTCAGAGCGCGAATCACCTTGTCAGTGATATCGATTCTGGACGACGCATAGACCGCCTCTTGAAAGATAATGTCAAACTTTTCTGCTTCGGCGATCTGACGAATCACCCGATTGGCCCGTTCGACCACGACTGCAATCTCTTCGTTACGTCGCTGGTTAAGATCCTCGCGGAATTCGCGCTGCCGACGCTGAAGATCGCGCTCCAATTCGCCGACTTCGCGTTGACGCTTTTGTCGCTCTGATTCAGGCATAACGGCGGCATCCCGCTCGAGCTTATTTGTGATTTCCTTGAATTTATTGGCAGACTCTTGAATCTGCTTCTCACGCTTCGCGAATTCTTGTTCAAGCTTTTGCTGAGATAGCTTCGCCGGGGCAGAGTCCCGGAGAATCCGCTCGATGCTCACCACCCCAATGCGAACCTCCTGGGCACTCCCCTGCGATAACGGAAACAGGCATGCCACAAGGCTAAGGCTAGCGAGCCAAAAAATCCGTCGAATGCTCAACCAGACTAAATTTACGATGCGCATGCGCTATCTTCCGCTTTCAACATCCCCGTGATTCTCGCACGAATGAGCCCGGCATTAAAAACCTGTACCGATTTGAAACTGTAGGCCCTGTGTTCGATCGTCTGGCTGTTTCCTGAGCGTACGGCCCATGCTGAGCTTCAGCGGTCCGACCGGAGAAAGCCATGAAAGCCCCACACCGGTGGCTGCACGCAAATCATCGAATCCAGGCGTCTGAGACTCCTGCCAAACGCTACCCACATCAAAGTAAGCGAAGACTCGAATGGTTCGATCTTGTGTCATTCCTGGTAGTGGAAACAACAACTCAGAATTCAATAACAGCCGCTGGTTACCGCCGAGCGCCCCGCCGTTACTGGAGCGGGGGCCAATCCCGCCGGGGGCAAAGCTTCGAACCGAGCCAATGCCGCCGACATAGTAATTTTTAAGTATCGGGAAGGTTTTGCCGCCAAGGCCCTCCCCTCGTCCGATCTCTCCGTTGAGAGCGAGGGTGACGGTCCGACTAATTGGGTAGTAATACTGGTGGCCATACTCAAGTCGAATGTACTCCAGCATTCCGAGCGGCGTCGCATATTCAAAATTCACATGCTGACGACGGCCGCGTGTCGGCGCAATCGCGCTGTCTCGCGAATCTCTAACCCATCCAAGCGTCGCAAAGTACGCATCCAAATTCTCCCGCTTAAAACGATCTCGAACCTCACGCACAATCTCCGCAGGCCAAGCAGTCTCGCTTCCGCCATAGCGGTTATTTTCTGCGCCAACGCCGAAGAAGATCCGATCCTCTTCTGTGTAGGGAATACCAAAACGAATTCCCGCGCCCTGTGACGTAATGTTATAAAGATTCTGGGCATCAAATTGGATGGGGAAGAATCGGCGGCTGTAGACATCGATCGATCGGCTTACGCCATCGTCAGTCCAGTAGGGGTCTACATGGTTGATGACCAGAGTTTGTCGCAACTGACTGTTGTTTACCTCGAGGGAGAGGTTCGTTCCGGTACCTAGAAAATTCTGCTGAAAGATAGATGCATTGACGATGAAATTTTCAGTGCTCGATACGCCCACCCCCAACGAAATGGTACCGAGGGGCCGCTCCTCGACGCGGACACTTACGTCGACCTGGTCCTGAGTATCCATAACAGGAACGGTATCAATTTCGACCTGACGAAAATATCCAAGCCGATCAATTCGATTCCTCGATAGTCGAAGGCGATCACCGTCGTACCAAGAGGCTTCAAGCTGGCGCATCTCACGACGAATGACTTCGTCTCGGGTCCGGGTGTTACCGCTAATATTAATATTTCGAACATAAACGCGGCGGCCCGAGTCAATCTGGAGCGCAAAGTTCACGGTCCGGCTCTCGCGATCGATCTGAGGAATCGGCGTTACACTGGCGAAGGCATAACCCAGCTCACCAAGCCGGTCTGAGATTGCTTTAGTAATTGCCTGAAGACGCTGGTTGGAGAAAATTTCGCCAGATTTGACTGTGATGAGCTTAGCGAACTCGGACTCCCGCCCCAGCGTATCACCCACCAGACGAACGTCTTTCAAAGTGTATTTTTCGCCCTCACTGATCACGATCGTTATGAACACATCGCGTCGATCCGGTGACAGCGACACTTGGGTCGAGTCAATGGCGAACTCCAGGTATCCGCGATTGAGATAAAAGGACCGCAGCGCCTCAAGATCTCCAGTCAATTTCTGACGTGAGTATTGATCCGCCTTGGTGTACCAGGACGCCCAATTTGGACTGCCCAGTCGAAACTCCTCCAGTAATACTGATTCTTTAAACGCCTTCGCGCCTAGAATCCGAATTTGCTTGATGCGCGCATCTTCTCCTTCCACGATAGCAAGCTGAACCGCTACGCGATTGCGCTCAAGCGGCGTGATCGTGGAAACAATACGTACGTTATATTTTCCGCGGCCGAGGTATTGCCGTTTTAGCTCCTGCTCGGCCCGATCAAGTAACGCCCGATCAAAAATCCGGGACTCAGCAAGTCCGGTGTCACGCAAAGACTTCAGGAGCTGATCCTTTGTGAACTCTTTTGATCCAGCAATTTCGACCACACCAATCGCAGGCCGCTCTTCAACGCTGATCACGAGCACTTCGCCCTCGAGTTCAATGCGGACGTCTTTGAAAAAACCAGTTGCAAATAAAGTCCTGACCGCCTCCGAGGTGCCCTGCTCCGTCACGCGGTCGCCGATTTGCAGCGGAAGGTAGGAAAAGACAGTGCCGGGCTCGATCCGCTGCAGGCCTTCGATTCGGATATCACGAATCGGACGGCCGAGGGCAGACGCTGCCGCTGCCGCGCTGGGCTGAGAAAACTGTGCCGCGACTGGGTCAGCGAAGGCTGCCGCCCACACAGCGAAGACCCCCAAGCAGAGGTGCCGCAGCTGCCGGTAAGACTTGCACTTCGAGCTCACGCCATTGCGCATACTGCCTCGTTCACCAGCCCGCAAGCCGGGCAAAATCGTTAAAAAGAGCGACGGCGGTGAGGGCCATAATTAGGGCAACACCGATCCGACGACCCGTCTCCTGAATTTCGGCCGAAAGGGGCTGCCCCCGGACCAACTCCCACAGATAATACATAAGGTGTCCCCCGTCCAGCATGGGGATTGGTAAAAGATTCAGCACCGCAATGCTGATGCTAATCAGTGCCAGGAAGCCGACAAATGCCTTCACGCCATTGCCTGCGGATTGGCCAGCCGCATCGGCAATTGTGACCGGGCCGCTGATCTGCCGCCAAGAGAGCTCGCCCGCGACCATTCTGCCGAGGGCTCGGACAGTGAGCAGACTCATTTCCCAGGTACGGGTCGCACCCTTCACCAAGGCCTGAAGGGGCGCATCCGCAACATGGGTCGTTTCCATCTCGGCGCCAACCACGGCGCCTATGCGAAAGACGCCGTCCTGGCCGGCACGGGCAGTCATCACAACACGCTCAGTCTGGCTGCCATCGGAGACCGTAAGCTCAATAGGTTTTCCTTGAGACTCTTTAATTCGGCTTATAACAATGCCCGGCTGACGGACTTCCTCTTGACCAACCCGCAGAATGCGGTCCCCATCGCGCAATCCGGCCGCCTGGGCGACGCTGCCCTCTTGCACGCGAATGACGCGCACCGATTTGCTCAGTGGCGCAAAGCCGAGCGCCGCGACTGTTATTGAAGGATCATTGGCCTCTGCACTATCGACACCTTGGGAAGCCGTAAGTGGCAATACCACTGCGATCAATTCTCCGCTTGGGCGCTCAACCCTCACGCTGATTGAGGCCGCGCCCTCGCCGACATGGGCCTGGGCGATCCGCCAGCGCATATCGTTAAAGCTCAGAACATCATGAACGCCAATTCCAATCACGCGATCGCCCTCACGCAGCCCAGCCAGGGCGGCAACAGACTGCGCCTCGGGCTGGGCCAACACCGCGATCGGCTCTTCTCGGCCAGAATGGAATAAAAAAGCGTAGGCAAGCGCAGCGAAAACAAGATTGGACAGCGGGCCAGCAAATACGATCCATGCGCGGGCTGCCAACGGCTTGGCCTCAAAATTCGGCTCATCCATTTTTACGTACCCGCCCAGCGGAATCGCGGCAATCACCCACTCAGTGTTCGAGCGCTTAGAGCGCCACTTCAGAAGGGCCCGACCAAATCCGATTGAGAAACGCTCGACTGCAACGCCACACTGTCTAGCCGCGAGGTAATGGCCCATCTCATGCACAAAGACAAGAATCGCGATTGCAAGTAGAAAAAATAGAACGGTCATCATGATTGCGAGGCGAATTATCCCGCGATTTTGGCAACGTGCGCCTGCGCGATTTCGCGGGCCTGCCGATCGATCTCAAGCAGCTCATCAACGCTACTGGGGGTATTCGCCGCCTGCTGGCTAAGCTGCGTCAGCGTGCTCTCGACTGTGCCAAATATCTCTCCGAAACGAATGCGCTCGTTTAAAAAAGCCTCCACTGCGATTTCGTTGGCGGCATTTAAAACGGCAGGAGCCCCGCCGCCGGTTCGCAAAGATGCGCGCGCCAGCGCCAGAGACGGGAAGCGCTCCGTATCCGGAGGCTCAAAATCAAGCCGCTGGGCGCTCCTCCAATCCAGGGGCTTCACCGGCGCATGGATCCGGGCTGGCCAGCTCATCGCGCAAGCGATCGGTGTCCGCATGTCTGGAGAGCCGAGCTGCGCGAGTGTTGATCCGTCATCAAACTCCACCATCGAATGCACCACACTCTGCGGGTGTACAACGACCTCAATGGCTGACTCCGGCAGGGCAAAAAGCCAATGGGCCTCGATGAGCTCAAGGCCTTTATTCATCATCGTGGCGGAATCAACGGAAATCTTACGGCCCATCGACCAGTTGGGATGCGCGATCGCCTCGCCGACAGATGCCGAAAACATTCGGCCCCTCTCCCAGGAGCGAAATGGACCACCCGAGGCAGTCAGCAGAAGACGACGCACACCGGCAGGCGGCTGAAAGCATCGATAGTTTTCGCCCAAGCACTGAAAAATTGCGTTGTGCTCGCTATCAACGGGTAAAACCACTGCCCCACCGAGACGCGCGGCCTGGACCATCAAGGGTCCGGCCATCACCAGCGCCTCTTTATTGGCCAGAAGAATTCTCTTGCCTGCGCGCGCAGCGGCCAACACCGACGGCAGGCCCGCCGCGCCAACGATGCCTGCAATCATCATGTCCACCTCGGGTACGACCGCCGCAGTAACCAGACCCTCCGGGCCCGTCAACACATTGATCTGAGCGCCCCACGGATGCTCGCGTAAACGCATCTGAAGCGTCTGTGCGGCATTCGTATCGGTCATGACGACCCAACGGGGTTTAAAACGCTTGCAATCGCGAAGCATGGGCTCGACCTGCCGATGCGCGGTCAGCACCTCGGCCCGAAAATGCTCGGGATGCAGACCGATCAGATCCAGAGCGCTCTGGCCTATCGATCCTGTTGATCCGAAAACAGCTACCCCCTGCACGCGATGTCCCTTCGCTTTTTTGGCTCTTTAGTTATCGGGGGCCGCCACGCCCCAGCTCCAGCAAGCTCACCATTGCCATTGTCACCGGAAACACTGCCATCAACGCATCGATGCGATCCAACACGCCTCCATGACCAGGCAGAAGACCGCTGGAATCCTTCACGCCGCGGAGTCGCTTGAGTAAGGATTCATACAGATCACCCACCACACTCACCAAGGTGATCAGAATCACAAATAAAAACAAAAAACCTCCGCCGACCTGCTCGACAGCTAGATTAAAAATCGTCGGTGTAGACGCGTCGGACAGGCCACTGCCGAACTGATACAAGGTCGCAGCCAAGAATAAATTGCCCGCGAGCGCGCCAAAAACACCCTCCCAGGTTTTGCCAGGACTAATTGACGGCGCAAGCTTTCTCCTGCCAAAAGCCCGACCAACGAAATAGGCGGCCGTATCGGCCACCCAGACCAACAGCAACACCGAAAGCAGAAAAAGTTTTCCGATACCGTCCGCCTGTAGCAGCGCAAGCCAGGTCGAAAAACAAAGCACAAAGGCCGCTGCAGGGCCGAGACCAGACTGGCCGCCGATTGTGCGGCCCCGCGATAACGCCAACGGCGCAGCCACCACCCAGACCAGCGTCGCAAGCAGATACAAGGGCAGCAACGCCGCGCCACTGCCCTCTGCAGCGAGCATGATCGGAGGAAAATACAAGAGGCTCGCTAGACCCAATAGCCCCAAGGCTGCCGCAATCGCAGCCGCCCGAGGTGCTAGCAAGCCCAGTAAGCCCAGCCACTCGTACAGCGCTACGGTCACGATCGCCAGCAGGAGCACATCGAAGCCAAATGCTGGCGCCCAGAGCGCAGCGCCAACCAAAACGATTAAGGCAAGAACCGCGGTTAGGACGCGGGTGCGGAGCATGCTTGGGCGACCTGGGCAGATGTTCTGCCAAATCGACGTTCGCGCTTTTGATAAGACTCGATCGCAAGATCGAGCTGGGCCTCATCAAATTCGGGCCAATAGCAATCAGTGAAATAAAACTCGGTGTAGGCAAGCTGCCAGAGTAGAAAATTACTGATGCGCTCTTCACCACCGGTACGAATAAACAAATCGGGCTCAGGCGCGTAACTCATGGCCAAGTGCGGGGTCAGCAACTCTTCAGAAATCGGCACTTCGGACTGTGCCAACTGCGGATGCTGATTCAGCATCTTGCGGGTGGCCTGCAAAATATCCCAGCGGCCTCCGTAATTGGCTGCCACAGTGAGATGAAAGCGGTCGTTCATTTCGGTGACCGATTCTGCTCGCGCAATGGCTGCACGAAGCTTGGCATTAAATGCGCTCAGATCACCGATGACATGTAGCCGAACGCCGTTGTCTTTTAGTTCCCGAACTTCCCGCTCCAGGGCCTTGATAAATAGCCCCATCAAAAAAGACACCTCCTCTTCGGGCCGGCGCCAGTTCTCCGAACTAAAGGCAAATACGCTGAGATAACGCACCCCTCGGCGCATGCAGGCTTCAACCACCTGGCGAAGCGCAGCGACGCCCCGCTCATGGCCCACCATCCTTGGCAGGTGGCGGGCATTTGCCCAACGGCCATTCCCATCCATGATGACCGCAATGTGCTGCGGCACCGCATGGATCTCAGGAACCACCAAGGTTGAGCTTTGGGACGGGTCTTGGGCCATTGGGATCGGGGCTTGTGGCTGGGCTTCGGTTATCGCTGGAGAATTCGTTTCACTAAATCAGACCGTCATGATCTCTGACTCTTTCTGGGTCAGCAGTTTATCAATCTCGGCAATATATTTATCAGTCAGTTTTTGCGTGTCATCCTGCGCCCGGCGCTCGTCGTCCTCGGAGATGAGCTTGTCTTTGACCATTTTTTTGAGGGCCTCGTTGGCATCCCGGCGGATATTACGGACCGCAATCTTGGTCTCCTCGCCCTCGTGCTTGATGACCTTGGCCAACTCACGGCGGCGCTCCTCAGTCAGGGCCGGCATTGGTACGCGGATCAGGTCCCCCGAAGTCGCTGGATTGAGGCCGAGATCCGACTCTCGAATCGCCTTTTCGACCACCGCGACCATCTTTTTCTCCCACGGCTGAACCCCGATGGTACGGCTATCGATCAGGGTGACATTGGCCACTTGATTTAAGGGCGAAGGATTGCCGTAGTAATCCACCTGGATATGGTCCATCAGACCGATATGAGCCCGACCGGTGCGGACTTTAGAGAGGTTCAACTTTAGGTTTTCGATCGTCTTGCCCATCTTCTGATCAGCGCTAGATCGGACTTCCTGGGGTGTTTTCATGATGTTTTCCGTTGCCAATGATCCGGGCTGGAGTCCCGGTTAAACGTGGACCAAGGTACCCTCGGCCTCACCCCGAACAATTCGGGCAAGCGCACCGGGCTTAAAGATACTAAAGACACGGATAGGAAGTTTCTGATCACGGCACAGCGCAAATGCGGTTGCATCCATCACCTTGAGATTACGCGAGATTGCCTCATCGAAGGTGACCGCGTCGTAACGTCTGGCCTGGGGGTCCTTGGCAGGGTCGCTGGTGTAGACACCGTCGACCTTGGTGGCCTTCAGAACGATCTCAGCGCCGACCTCGGCACCGCGCAAAGCTGCTGCAGTATCGGTTGTAAAAAACGGGTTCCCAGTGCCAGCGGCAAACACCACGATCTTTCCCTCTTCAAGATAGCGGATTGCCTTGGGCCGAATGTAAGGCTCGACCACCTGATCAATTCTCAGCGCCGACTGGACGCGGGCCACCAGGCCTGCGCGGCGCATCGCATCCTGTAATGCCAGGGCATTCATCACAGTTGCAATCATGCCCATGTAGTCGGCGGTTGCCCGATCCATGCCTGAAGCTCCAAGGGCAACGCCTCGAAAAATATTCCCGCCGCCAATGACCACCGCTACCTCAACGCTCAACGCCGTGACCTGGGCGATCTCCTTGACGATGGAATCAATCGTCTGGCGATTGATTCCATAGGGATCATCGCCCATCAGGGCCTCGCCCGAGAGCTTCAGCAGGATGCGCTTGGGCGGTGCCATATCAGGCGGCGCGAGCGGCGGCAACCTGGGCAGCGACTTCGGCTGCGAAATCATCGGTACGCTTCTCGATACCCTCGCCAACGATGTACAGCGTAAATGAAGCAATCGAGGCGCCTTTGCTCTTTAAAAGCTGCTCGATCGTTTGTTTACCATCCTCCGCCTTCACGAATACCTGGCCCAGCAAAGTGACCTCTTTTAAGAATTTCTGCACCGTGCCTTCGACCATCTTTGCAACGATCTCTGCAGGCTTACCAGACTCAGCGGCTTTCTCGGCGGCAATCCGACGCTCGGTCTCAATCAGCGCCGAATCCACGCCGGAGGCATCCAAAGACTTCGGCTTCGAAGCGGCAATGTGCATCGCCAAATCACGGCCGAGCTGTTCATCGCCACCAACAAGATCCACGAGAACGCCGATCTTCGCGCCGCCGTGAATATAGGAGAAGAGCTTGCCCTTAGCGGCCAGCCGCGTGAAACGGCGCACGCTGATATTCTCACCGATCTTGCCGACCAAGGCCGTGCGCACTGATTCCACAGTACCGCCAGAAAATGATGCCGCGCTTAGGCTGGCGACGTCGGCAACGCCACCCGCACAGACCAACTTGGCGACATCGCGCGAAAACGCCAGAAAATCGTCGTTCTTAGCAACGAAGTCAGTTTCGCAATTTACCTCGACCATGGCCGCATGAGCACCCTCGACGTGAATCGATACGATTCCCTCGGCGGTAACCCGCGAAGCCGCCTTGCTGGCCTTGCTGCCTAGCTTCACGCGCAAAATTTCTTCCGCCTTTGCCATATCGCCACCGGCCTCTGCCAGGGCTTTTTTGCACTCCATCATGGGAGCATCGGTTTTTTCCCGAAGCTCTTTAACCATTCCCGCGGTAATTTCCGCCATTGTGTTCTCCTGATTCAAACTCATAATTCAAAAAAAGGGCCGCTCAATCTGACCGGCCCCTTCGCATGCATTGGCCCAGTAGCTGGGGCCAGTCCTCACGCCACAGAGGCCGCCTAAGAGGCGTCTTCCACCTCAACGAATTCATCCTGTTCATCACGGATCGCGGAGACCACATCCGCCACAGCGTTGGCCCGTCCGTCAAGGATCGCGTCGGCCACAGCCCGGGTGTACAGCCGCACGGCACGGCTGGCATCGTCATTGCCCGGAATGACATAGTCCACGCCCTCCGGCGAGTGATTCGTATCGACGACCGCCACCACAGGGATGCCCAGCTTATTGGCCTCTTGCACAGCAATCTTGTGATAGCCCACATCCACAACAAACAATGCGTCGGGCAGGCCTGCCATATCCTTGATACCACCCAGTGTTTTATTTAATTTGTCCAGCTCGCGGCCAAACGAGAGTGCTTCTTTTTTGCTCATGCGCTCCAGGCCGCCTTCAGCGGTCATGGTTTCCATATCTTTGAGCCGCTTAATCGAGGTCTTCACGGTCTTAAAGTTGGTGAGCATCCCGCCCAGCCAACGTTGATCGACGTAAGGCTGGCCTGCACGGCCGGCTTCTTCAGCGATGATTTCCCGAGACTGGCGTTTGGTGCCGACAAAAAGCACCGTCCCGCGGCGCTGGGCGAGCTGCTTGATGAACTTCAAGGCATCGCCAAGATGGCTGACGGTGTGCTCAAGGTTGATGATGTGAATCTTGTTGCGATGGCCAAAAATGAATGGGGCCATCTTCGGATTCCAAAAGCGGGTCTGGTGGCCGAAATGAACACCGGCCTCGAGCATTTCACGCATACTGACTGACATACGACTTCTCCTCGCAAGGGTTGGGCTCGGCACTCGAAAGAGTCTGCTGCGGTCGCTTGAGGCCGCCGGCCCCCTAATTCCCCGCTGAGACACCCCTGCTTCGAGTGCTTTGGTTTAAAAATCAGGCACAATGCATGCCCACGGCGCCGAAAAACACCTTGCTAATCAAGGGCTTCCGGCAACCCGCGATTCTAACCCCTTATGCCTATCCAGCTCAAATCTGGCCCCGAAATCGACGCCATGCGGGTCGCAGGCCGTCTCGCCTCGGAAGTCCTGGACTTCATTGGCCCCCATGTCAGGCCGGGGGTCACGACCGGAGAGCTTGACCAGCTCTGCCACGATTTCATGGTCAATGTGCAGGGCACAATTCCCGCCCCCCTGAACTACTGCCCCCCCGGCTATAAGCCCTACCCAAAATCCATCTGCACCTCAATTAACCACCAGGTCTGCCACGGCGTTCCGGGCGACCGGGTGCTGAAGTCATCGGATATCGTGAATATCGACATTACAGTCATTAAAGATGGTTTTCATGGGGACACCAGCCGCATGTTTTTTGTTGGCGAAGCCTCCATTGCTGCCAAAAGGCTCTGTGAGATCACCCACCAAGCCATGTGGGCGGGAATTTCGCAGGTCGCGCCCGGCAAACGGCTAGGCGATATTGGCGCTGCGATTCAAAAGCTCGCCGAGTCTTCCGGCTATTCCGTTGTCCGCGAATTCTGCGGCCACGGCATCGGCCGGGGCTTTCACGAGGAGCCGCAGGTCCTGCACTACGGCAAGGCGGGCACCGGCCTGGAACTTAAGGCCGGGATGACGTTCACCATCGAGCCGATGATCAATGCGGGCCGGCCCGAGATCCGAGAGCTGGCCGACGGCTGGACGATTGTGACCAAGGACCACAGTCTGTCCGCCCAGTGGGAGCACACGGTGCTGGTCACCGAGACAGGATTCGAGGTCCTGACCATCTCAGAAGGCAGCCCCGACCGTGAGCGACGTCGGCCAAACTAAAGGCCCCCAATCACGAACCGAAATTCTCGGCGCGCTTAAGCAGTCCCTGCGGCAAGCGCGCGAGCGTAACGCCAGTCTCTGGACACCGAAAGCCAATCCTGCATCAGCAATGCGACGCTTAAGCCGCGATGTCGACGGCATCTTACGCGCGCTGTGGCGGGATTTCGCGATTCCTCAGGCCAGCCTGATTGCAGTGGGCGGCTATGGCCGCGGCGCGCTGGCGCCTTTTTCGGATGTGGATCTGCTGATCCTCATGCCCGATGGCTATCGCGAGGAGGCGATCGCCCCGCAGGCCGAAGCGCTTGTAAGCGCATTTTGGGATATTGGTCTGGATGCCGGACACAGCATTCGTTCGCTTTCCGAATGCATGCAACATGCGCAAGATGACCTGACGATTGCTACGGCATTGCTGGAGTCCCGCTGGATTGCCGGACCCAAGCCGCCTTTTGCCACCCTGAGGCGCGCCTGGTTTGAGCAGATCAATGTAAAAGATTTTGCGCAGGGCAAACTTCTCGAGATGCAGCAGCGCCACGGCCGACACAATGAGTCTCCTTATAGCCTTGAGCCCAACTGCAAAGAAAGCCCTGGTGGCCTGCGGGATCTACAAATCCTGCGGTGGATCACCCAGGCCTTTGGACTGGGACACCGCTGGAAAGATCTCGCACGTGATGGCCTGATCACTGATCGCGAGGCCGCCGAGGTTCAACGGGCCCAACGGCTTTTGCAACTGATTCGTGGTCATTTGCATCTCGCAGCCGGCCGCCGCGAAGACCGACTGGTCTTTGATCTGCAAACTGAGGTCGCCAAACGGCTTGGGATTTCAGCCCGTGGCGGGCGTCGTGCCAGCGAGATGCTGATGCAGCGCTATTACCGTGCTGCGAAGGCGATCTTTCAGATCAGCTCCATGCTGCTGGCCAACTTTGAGCCGCGGCTCTTTCCATCTGCGCAGCTGCCCGAGGGCCAGCAGCCTCGGCGCATTGATGAGGAGTTTGACGAGATCTATGGCCTTCTGGAAGTCCGTGATGAGCAGCGCTTTGATGCCGAACCCGGCGCGATGCTGCGAGCCTTTTTGAGGGTGCAGCAGCATCCGGAATTGCGCGGCATGTCAGCCCGCACAATGCGGGCGCTATGGAACCATCGCGACCGAATCGATGCTGCATTTCGCAAAGAGTCTCGGCATCGCCAGCTCTTTTTGAGCCTATTTCAGCAGCCGCGCGGCATTGTGCATGGACTTAGGCTGATGAATAACCTGGGAATCCTTGGCCGTATGCTGCCCGTCTTTCGAAAGATTGTCGGCCAGATGCAGCACGATCTGTTTCATGTCTACACTGTCGATCAGCACATCCTGCAGGTCATTCGCAATCTGCGTCGGCTCACTATGGACGAGCACGCCCATGAGTTTCCGCTCTGCAGCCGGCTGATGGCGGAATTTCAATGGCCCTGGATTTTATATATCGCGGCCTTATTTCACGATATCGCCAAAGGCCGTGGCGGAGACCATTCCGCCTTGGGACGGCTCGAGGTGCGACGTTTCGCGCGGGACTATGAGTTAGATGCTGAGACTACGACGCTCTTAGTTTTCTTGGTGGAGCACCATCTGACCATGTCACAGGTGGCTCAAAAGCAAGATCTTGCTGATCCGGAAACGATTACGCAGTTTCACGCTATCGTCCGCACACCCCGCAGACTCACCGCGCTGTACCTGCTCACGGTGGCCGATATTCGCGGCACAAGCCCCAAAGCCTGGAGCAACTGGAAGGCCCGGCTGCTCGAGGAACTCTATCGGCGCACACTTGCCGCCATGGAATCTGCGGGCGGACGCAAGCGGACTGAAATGCAGCCCCCGCGTGATGCCTATCTGGCCAAGACTGCCGAGGCCGAGCGTCTGCTGCGACTGCATGGAAAAGATGTCGCGCCCGCTCAGGCCTTTTGGAAGACTCTCGAGTTGCAATACTTTTTGCGCCACGAAGCCAGTGAGATTGAATGGCACGCCCGGCTTTTGTCACAGCGGGCCCCGTCATCCGCGCCCACCGTGATTGCACGACGCGCACCCGACGAAGTCGGCTTACAGGTGGTCGTCTATCAGCCAGATGAGGCCGATCTATTTGCCCGAATTTGCGCCTACTTTGACGGCCAAAACATCAGCATTCTGGATGCAAAAATCCATACGACCTCGGATGGCCACGCGATGGATACCTTCGTTGTCGAGCCACAGAACCAAGAGGGCTTCCATCGAGAGATGCTCACCATCATCGAAGCTGGATTGGCCCAGATCTTGGCCGAGCGCGGCCCGCTGCCGGCGGCTAACCAGGGCCGGCAGTCACGCCAGTCCCGCTACTTTCCGATTCCACCGCGCATTGATCTGCAGCCCGATTCACGGGGCCAGTATCACGTTCTTAATGTTACGGCAGCCGATCGGACTGGCCTGCTCTATGCGATTGCCAAGACTCTGGCGAATCATCGGATTCGGCTTCAGACCGCCCGCATCATGACCCATGGCGAGCGGGCGGAGGATGTTTTTTTAATTCAGGGTGAATCGATTCGCGAAGAGAAAAAACAAATCGCCCTCGAGGCCGATTTGTTAAAAGCGGTCGCCGCCTAGCCAGCGTGTAAAGTCGGCACCGATTTCCGGATGCCGCTGAGCGAGCGTGACAGAAGCCTGCAGATAGCCAAGCTTTGCGCCGCAATCAAAACGGCGGCCCTCGAAACGATAGGCCAGCACAGCCTGCTCCTTTAGCAGACGCGCAATCGCATCCGTCAGTTGAATCTCCCCTCCCGCGCCTGCGGATTGCTGACGAATCAAATCGAAAATTCGGGCGGTCAGCAAATAGCGGCCCACGACGGCAAGCCGAGACGGTGCCGCCTCCGGCCGCGGTTTCTCCACGATGCCAGTCATGGTCTCGATGCTGGCACCGGCTGCACCTGCTGTGCTCACAATTCCGTATTTCGAGGTCTCTTGCAGCGGAACTTCTTCCACAGCAATCACACTACTGTGATGCTGCTCGAACTGCTCTACCATCTGGCGCATGACCGGCACGCCACTCTCGCCCGCATCCATCAAATCATCCGCCAATAGGATGGCAAAAGGCTCATCACCCACCACGGGCTCGGCACACAAGACCGCATGGCCCAGCCCGAGCGCCTCAGGCTGGCGGATATAAATACAGTTGATGCTGCCCGGCGCCACGCCGCGCACGACTTCAAGCAGATGCTGTTTGTTTTTTGCCTCAAGCTCAGCCTCAAGCTCATAGGCTTTATCGAAATGATCCTCAATGGCGCGCTTGGAGCGGCCTGTGATGAAGATCATGTCGGTGATGCCTGCGGCGGCGGCCTCTTCGACCGCGTATTGGATTAGAGGCTTGTCCACAACCGGCAGCATCTCTTTCGGGCTGGCCTTCGTGGCTGGCAAAAACCGTGTGCCGAGTCCGGCGACTGGAAAGACTGCCTTGCGGACTTTTCCGGAAAACTTACTCATGATGCCCCTTGGTGTCGAAACGGCTGAATCAATTCAAGAAACGCGGTCTC
>JACCEB011094442.1_pt1 | contig 36472 bp, 33 predicted proteins | sample 7454761 | NCBI WGS metagenome assembly JACCEB01 (sample SAMN15323454, study PRJNA562643) | freshwater metagenome | isolation source: river surface water | place: USA:Blue River Watershed | collected 2017-08-18
TACCATTTGTTAAAGGTATACAACGAATTAAATCTTTTATGAGTTTTATTTGATCATTAGAAATTATTCGTTTAATATCTTCAACAATACTATTTCCTAAACACGATAAGTATGAATCATGACTACTAAAAAAAATATAGTAAATACCTTTGTATTTATAAACATAAATTCCTTTGGTTCCCATTATATATTATAACCAAATATTATTATTTTTTTAAGCTAATTAAATTAAAATATTAATTTTAGTTATTAAGAGTTCAAACATTTATCTTATATTCGCCAACACTAATAACTTGTTTATATAAATCATTATATTTTTCTTTTTCATTTAGCTTTTTAAGTTGGGTTAATTTTTCTAATTTTTCAATAATACTACCTTCTATGAAAATATTATCTTTTAATAAATTGTGTATATCATTATTCTTAATTATAGTTTCATATATGTTGTTTTCATTTTTAAAATCATTATCAAAATAATTATTAATATTATATTGGGTTGGTTTTAATAATGATTTTACCAAATTATTTGGATAATTATCAATCACTAAATTAATTTTTTGTTCAGCTTCTCCACATAATTTTCTAATACAATAATCACGAATTTCAACAGGAACATCTACTTCCAAATTATTATGGAACCATATTAAACTTTTAGCCAAATATATGTTAGATAAAATATCTGCCATTTGACCAGAAATCATTTGTTCTGATTTAATTTTACCACCTAATAAAGCTACAAAATTAGCCAAGTTTGCATATCTTTCAGTTAATTGTTCTAATCTTTTATTAATATTTTTGGTATCAGTTGATAATATACTTAAAAAATATAAATTGGTACTAAAATTAACCATATTATTGAATTCTTTTTTAAATTTTTTCAAGTCATTAGTTTGTATTGAATCAAATACATTATAAATGTATGGATGAGATTTATTTAATCCTTGTCCAAATATAATTAAACTACGTGTTAATACATTAGAACCTTCTACTGTTATACCAATAGGGCTTGAATTATAAAATTTAGTGAAAAAATTATTTGGACCAATACATATTGCACTACCAGCATATATATCCATTCCATTTAATAATACTTTTCTAGCTCTCTCGGTCGTTTGTTGTTTCATTATAGCAGTTAATACCGAAGGAACAGTTCCACTATCTAATATATGTGATGTAAATCTAACAGATGACTGAATTATCCATGTATTATAAAACATTTCTAAAAATTTTTCTCTAACTCCTTGCATATTACCAATAGGCATTTTAAATTGTTCTCTATGTTGAATATAATTTAAAATACCAAAAGTTATAGCTTTAGATGTACCATTTGCACTTGCAGGTAAACTTACACCGCGACCAACAGCTAAACATTCCATTAACATTTGCCATCCATTACCTGCCATTTTTTCACCGCCAATAATTTGGTCTAAATTAATTTGTATTTGACCTTTTAATGTCCCATTAGGAAAACCAGCATCATTGGGATTATGAAAAGTTTCTTGTTTTAATCCAGGATGATTCTTTTCAATCAATGCTAATGTAATACCTGATTTACCAGTTTTTAGTAAATTATTTGGGTCTTTTAAATTAAATGCAATACCAATTAGATCAGCTATTGGAGCCAAAGTAATATATCGTTTATTTAACTCTATTTCAATAACTTTCTTACCATTGATCTCTTTCAATGTACCACAATCAATTGAACCAGTTGCATCACTGCCATTATTAGGTCCTGTTAATCCAAAACAAGGAATAGCCTGACCAGAAGCTAGTTTTGGTAAATAATTATCTTTTTGTTTATCAGTTCCATAATGTTGTAATAATTCACCCGGGCCTAATGAATTAGGTACCATTGTAACAACGGCTAGCGAAGGATTATAAGATGCCATCATTGTAAGAATTTTAGTTTGAGTTGAAATATCAAGTCTATTCCCATTATATTTTTTATCAATAATCATTCCAAGAAAACCTTTTTCACCTAGATCGTTCATTATGTTTTTAATATGGGAAGATGGATACACTTTATTATCACCATATTTTCTAAGAATATTTTTTGTTTGAGCTAAAAAATTATTAGATGTTTCTAATTTTGTTTTTGTACTAGTATCTTGGTCTAATTTAGCTAATTTTTCATAATAAATTTTACCACTAAAAATATCTCTATCAATACTAACACCACCAGATCTTAATGCAATTAATTCCGTTTCTGAAATTTTTGGAATAATTTTTTTAACTTGGTTAAATATTCTCAAGTACATATATTATTTATAATTATTAATATTATTTTAAATAGTTATAAATAAACAAACTCTAAATGTATATTATATCATTTTATTATTGAACCTTTTCACTAGCATCAGTTCCAATTGGTGGACCACTAGTATTCATTTTACCAACTCATTAGTAAATCATTAATGAGTTGTCTTTGAATAACTTAATAACTTAATCAAATTATAATCCAAGACTTTTTAATACATTATTTGTTTCTAGAATATTATTCTCAAGAAATGATTTGAATCGGTGACCTATTACAAATTCGTTATTCCAATTGTTCTTATTGACCTTTTCCTTCCAAGAAGGTGAAATACGCATGATGTCCATTACCTTGATAAAGTTGGTATAATCGGCCTTTGAAATATTAGCTGGCGCCATTACCCCATGCCAGTTTCCGTATACAATGTCGTAACCTTGTGAAACGAATGTATTAGCATTGATACCAGAAATTGTATTGGCTGATGAAACTCCAAGATAACGTAACTTTCCAGATGTTACAGACTGTTCAAAATCAAATGTACTAGCTATACCAACCTGAGTTTCATTGTTCAAAAGTGAATTAATAATATCAGGTCCACTTGAGTAAACATTATAGTTCAACTTTGTTGGGTCAATATATAAAGTTTGTGCAAGAAGACCAATTATCTGGTGTTCGATTCCACCCTTAGTACCGCCGGCAATTGCAACATCTTTTGGGTTAGCATTTAGATCATCCATAAGTTGCTTTAAGTTGAGATACTTAGAGTCGGTTAGTACAACAATCGCATAGTATTCAAGAGGAACCATTGCAATTGGAGTGGAATCAAGAAGATTAAGTTGTGACTTGTTTAAGTAAAGTCGACTAGTCATTTCTAAACCAGTCATCAAAACAGTTTCTGGATTAGCTTTTATTTCTTGGAATACTTTAAGTCCAACGCCTGCATCTTGCTTGAATGCTGTTGTGTAATCGTTGAGCAAGCGTTCGGCCTTTAATGTGTCGCTGATTGCATAACCTGTAATTGAGTATCTACCACCTAGTTTTTCTGGAATAATCCATTCAATAGTCTTTAGAGGCTTTACATCCTTATACCACCATTTTGTTTTTCCTTCGTATGAACCTGATGGTACGACCATGCATGTCAAATCAGACTCTTCTACTCCACGACCTTTAGCAACTTTATTTGCTGCTACATCAGCAGCTGTACAGTCATCTCCTAATGAAATCAGTGGAACGATTGGTGGACGTTTATAGTTAGAAACAGTTACTGGGCCATTTCCAGAATCAGTTGTGTAGACAACTTGTTTTCCATTAATTGGTTTGAGAATACCGTTGACATCATATTTTCCCACCCAGAAACTATTGAATCCTTCATGTGTTGACTTTGAATAACTAAGTGGTCCGAATGCTGCACTGCTTAACTTTGAACCATTATTTTCAAGGTAATCAATTAATTTGGCGCGTGTTAGATCTTTTCCAACTCCCATAAGTGCTGAAGTTGCGAGATAAGCACTGTTCATAGCTTGCATAATGTTAGCGCCCCAACTATTATTTGGAACGGCTTGATCAATGAGTTGCTTAAATACCTTAATAAATTCATCATCTGGATCGTCAAGTGATGGAAGATATGAAGCTGAAATTGAATTAAATAGAACTCCTACTGGAATACCAGTAAGTTTGATTGTTGTTGCATCTGCACCACTACTCATTATTACCCATTGTGGTTCATATTTTAGCTGGGCTGCAACCCCTAAAAGAGCAGAAGTTGCTGAAGAAACACCAGCTATAATTACTATATCAACATTAGCGGCTTTTAATTTAGTAATCCATCCGGCTGCAACTACAGTAGTTTGAGAACCGGATGCATATGGAACTTTTGTTTCAAATTTGAGTCCAACAGCATTGAATCCATCTAGAGAATTTGTACCGATAACATCTGCTTGATACAAAATACCAATCTTCTTATCTGGAAAATTTTCTATTATATACTTACCAAGAATCTTTGCTTCAACTGTGTAAGAGCCACATCCACTAAAAGTATTTGGATACTTCTTTGGATCGGAATAAAAACCACTGTATCCACTATTTACAAAGATGTCAGGAATATTTTGACGATTGATATCTTTGATTACTGCTGCATGATTAGCCTCTCCAACACATCCAAAAAATGCAAATATTTTGTCTTCATTAATTAATTCATTAGCAGTACTAACTGTCATTGCAGGAACAAAAGTATCATCTTTAACTACAAGCTTGATTCTACGACCATGTATACCACCTTTTGTATTAACGTAATCAAAATATGCCTTCGCTGCGCGAGGTGCAGTATTAATACCCCGGCTAGCTGTTCCAGTCATTGGCAATTGCATTCCCAGAACAATTTCATTATATGAAACTCCGGGTACACTTGTGGTATTTTCCTCTGCATAATAGAACCCAGGTGTAGTTTTGCGAAGTTTCTGTATATCATTATTATTAAACATGCCATTTGTTGCAGCATCATTTGCAACCTTAATAATTGCAAGTAATTGGTCTGTTGTAAAGTTAGAATTATTCGTTCCAGGGGGTGCAGCTGTACTAGTTATAGGCGCTCCTGTAGTATTAAATGTTGTATAATTTTTCGGTGGTATAACAATGAATTCAGCATACATATTTTCATCATTCTCTGTACGATTGGTATTCCATTGTTCAGTAAGCCATTGAGTACTTTTAGCTAAAGAAAGAGGATCGTATAATCCATACATGGTTACTGTAGGAATGGTGATATTACCAGATGTTAATCTTAAGGCCTTTAATTTGGCAACTGTGGTTGTATCAGCGGTCCATCTAGGTGCATTTGGATTATTTAGACTGAGTGCTCCTTGCATTGCATTGATTACATCCAATCCACTAAGTGCAACATTATAAATAATCGCATCATTATCGCTTAATTTGTACTCCCGTTTGGTATTATCGATAAATATACCACCCATTTGGTTTTCAAGATCATAAATCAATAAGATACCAAATACTAAAGCAGTTACGAAATTTTCTAAAATAGCCAAAACAGGTGATATAACAAGGGGAAAATTTAGTTTAAAAACACCATCAGGCCCAGTAGAACTATCAAAATGTGCACTTTTGGTAGGTACACCTGCAATTAAGCCAATAAATAAAAGTGCAGATCTTGATGGAACACCTGCTGCTGCTAGTGCCTTTCCGGTGGCAGAAGATGTATCTGGCCATGCTCCAGTAGATATTGCAGCTTGCAATTTACTAAGTACCGTAAAAATTTTAACAATATCAGTTATTGCTTCTTCATAACCGGCTGCCCCAGTTGTATAACCACAACCCTTGATGGTTGGATCAAAAAATGTTTTAATCCCCCATAATACATCAGTAACATAATCTAAAGATGATATAACATCGTTAGAAAAAGTATCCATCAATATCATCGCATCAAACATTCCTGGATTTTGATCAACCATAAGCTGAGTAATAAATCCTCCCACATCAGAACCCCATGCCACGACCTTCTTTGTATTAGGGTATTTTGCCTTAAAAGCCGCTACAAGTTCCACATTAGTTTTTATTTCTGTTTCAGGCGACCATCCTTGTCTAGATAAACCTGAACCAGCAATAGCAATTCCTTGAGCTAAAAGCCAACTAGCAACATTTGTGTTTCTGCCTGGAAATGGTTCAGGGGTATTGGTAATCTGGTAACTACCATAACCTGGTATTCCAGCTGGTATATTTATATTGGGGCGGTAGCTATGTGTGTAGAGAAAGAGCGTACCATTAAAGTTAGTAGGCACCAGAGCCCTAAATGGTGCACCATTAGAAGTTGTACCTACATATGAGGAAACAGGTATTTTATTATCACCAGTCATAATGGGAACATAAGGTAAAGTAGTAGGAGCAGGATCATAAATGACTTGTGTAGATGAAGGTACCAATACTGAATTATAGGTAAAATTATTACCTCCAAGTTCTAATGTTTTAAGAAGTGTGAATGACTTTAATTGTGGTTGGACAGTTAACTTGCAGTCTTTTAGATTTAAACTAGTTAAGGATTTAGTTAACAGTGTTATATTGATTCTTCTTAATAAAGGATTATTATTTAGAGATAAAGTTTTAAGAAATGAAAATGATGATAAATCTGGTTGAGAAGTTAAACCACAATCACTTAGATCTAATTCAGTTAATTTTGGTGGCAGTAATTTAACATTAAATGTAATGAAATTGTTACCAGATAGATATAAAATAACCGGACTTTTATAACCAGATAAATCAGGTAAAACAGTTAACCCTTTTTTAGAATAGTCTAAAGTAATTGTGCGAGTTTCATCAAACCCGCTAACTAAAGTAATTTTATCATTAAGTTTTTTATTATTTATTACTTGAACAGCTATAGAAAGACTTGATTTATCAATTGCAAATATACCATTAAGAGTTGGATTTTTATTAATTATGCTATTAAGTGTACTAACACTAACAAGCGTGTTTGTTGAAACAATTGTAATTTGTTTGTATTTTAATTTAATTTGATTTTTGAATCCGTTTAATTGTTTAATGTTATTAGGTAACTTTCCATTATAAAGAATAATAATTTTATATGATTTTTTAGATGAATATTTCATAGCAGTTGCGATTGCATCAGCTGCTTCTGCACCTCCTTGTTCATCATCGTTAGAAATAAATAAAACATCTTTGGTTAAATTTTTAGCACTAGAATTATTATTAATATCTGGTATATCTAAATTGATATTATAATCAATCAATGTTTGAAGTGCTGTTGAATCAATTGGGTTTATAACTATATCATTTAGTTTTTCATCAAAGTGTAAAAAATTATTAAAATTAGTTAAATGATTTAAATAAATAGATTCAATATTTTGTTCATATTTATTTTTATTAAATGAAACAATTTTAGAATAATTAGTATTCAAATATTTTATATTATTATTGCCAACTATATTTTTTGGTAAATATTTAACTTTACAAATGTTTGACATATTATATAGTAATATAGAAAATCTATTTTAATAATAAGGAGTAATTATTACTTTTTATTAAATATTTCACATCTAGTAATAAATTGGTATTACTCATATATAAAAATAATATAATGGAACAATATATAATAAATTAACTTAATAACAAATTATTTGATAATAATTAAATTATGTAATTATAAAATAAGTATATTGTATAAACATCTAATTAAACCATCAAATGAAAATTCATTATTTAATGTAACTTTGAATAATGTATATAATCATATTTAAAAATTAACCGCATAGGATATTAAAATTGCACGTACTTATCACATGTAAAGCAGGTTTTATTAGCTCTTACTTTGTAGACACCATTCTAATACAAATACAAGATATTGATGTTGCAATTCTCGATAACTTCATTATCGAATCTTGTGATAATATAACTCATATTCAATTATTGATATGATTTTTAAAAATTGAATGTTTATTATTTTAATTTATTTTATTTACTTGATAATTTATGACATATCAAACAGCTAATGGATATTTTTATTATAATCAAGAATTTTATGATGTTAGATTAGATGAATTAGTATATTTAACTCATAAAGAACTATCTGTTAAATTAAAATGGAAATATTTTCCATTAAAAAGAGGTAGTTTTGGTTATGATAATATGGCAACATCAATTGGTTTGTTACTTGAAAATATTGATTCAAATTATACGCTAGATGAAGCTTCTGATTTAGTTCATAAAGGATGGTGTATAAATTATATCTGGTGGAAATATTGTAAACCATTTGAACTATTACCAGAACTTTACCATAAACCATCAAAACCACTAAATGATAAACGTAGAAATTTATTAGTCAATACTAAATATCAAGATTTACCGGAAAAAGATAAAGAAACTAATAAAATTATTGCAAAATATCTATTTAATACTTTATTAAATAAAAGTTTTGACTAATTAATTTAACATATCAAACGAATCTATTATAAATTAATTTAAGCCCAAAATCCAGTCAAATTCAACTTGTAATGAAAATCAATAATAGTTACTGTAGAATCATTTAATCCAACAAAACTATTTGAACACATTGGCTTTTCATTAATAGGAATTCTAGCGGTAATATGAGGCTGATTTGGTGTATTCAATGACACATTATTAATACGAAAAGCAGAAGCCATATCCTTCTTACGAATTACTAATGCATCAATTTCTGCGCACACGGTTTGTCCAGGTTGAATTAATTGATAATCAGTAGGAATCTTTCCTTTAGGACCAATAAAAACTTGTGTGCAATGATGAATATAATCAGTATATGAAATAGATGGATCATTAGATACATTTCCCATATAATATTTGTTTACAAATTCTAATAAAAATTTCTTGTCAGTATCATTAACTGCCATTCCAATATAAATTGGATTAGTTGGTGTAACAATATGTGGGTTTGTATTATTCGTATTGTTTGTTAGACCCATAATAATTTCTACAATTTTAGTCCCAATAGTTTCAACTGGTACTCTCAAATTATTTAATAATATGTAATTAGATTGAACAAATTTGATAATATGTTCAGGTCCATTGACAAGAGCTTTTACTGATTCCTCACTCAATACTGGATCAATCTTATGAGTTTGAAACGTATTGGTTTGAGTAGCTGGTACAAAATTTTTGTAATTATCCATTGTAAACATAACTACCTGTTCAATTGGAATTTCAAACCGTCCAACCATTAACTTGTCACCTAGATTAGATCTGTTAATAATTCCACTTAGTGACACCATCAAATACAATGGGTCGATTTGTTCTGGTGTAGCAAATGTAACAACACACGGTAATTTGGAAATGATTTCTAAATACCGCTTATATTGTTTTTCATTAGCATTACAACGAGAAACTAATACTACTTTAGGACCCATCTTATTCATAATCATATGATATAAAGCTCCTTGGCACCCATTAGTATCACCCCAAAACATATCTTGTTCGATATATTGGGCATTGATTTTTTGTTGACTTTGCAAATACTTGCAGACCCAATCAGCAACGGTTGATTTACCAGAACCTTGAAGTCCTTGAATAAAAACAACAATTGCAGGATCAGCATATGATCGGTTTGGATATAACTGTGTATTGGCAAGATAAATAGTTTCATCAAACAAACCAAAATCTCCAGGCCCAATTACAATTTCATTTGTACTGGTTTCTTGAATAAACTGTTTCCAATAGGTATTAAAACCATTGGGTAAAGAACCACGTACAGAAGAAACTGGTTGGTGACCAAGTACCGAGCACGGGTATTGTTTTGTCATTAACCAAAATCCAAAATCAATTAATTGTTTTGTTACACGAATAGATGCATTAGTATCAAGTCCATGATATTTCTGTGCTTGGATAAAACGCTTTTGAATAGATTGAATTTCCTTGTAACCCTTCTTAATAATTTCACGCATAAATCGCTTAACAATATAACAAACAGATTTTGTTTTAACCAAAATAGTTTGATTAGTTTGAATATTACGACACCGTAGAACAGCGCCTTCGTTATTCTTACAGCGAGCGTTCAAGAAAGTTTGGTCCAATTGTTCGCACGGGGAATTTGTATCAAATACCAGTTTAAATGGAACTGTTTGAATATCTAGTTTGTTTAGCAAAGTCAAACCTTGCATTGTCTCCATAGAATTACCATTTTGGAAGAAACCAAACCAGCTAATAGTATTATCACCATCGGTAAAGTGTTGTCCATCACAAAGTTCACCAACCAAACTGTATCCTTGATTGTACAAGTCTAAAATCGGATCACTCATTAATTTTACTAAATTAGTCTTGATATCTGATAGAATACTAACAATAATATCATTTGAATTATATTTTTGAATTGATTCATCAATAGAATTTGAATCAATCCCAGAAACAATATGAAAGTTTTTAGAACCACACATAACAATATATTTCCCTTCGACATTAACAAATTTAACAATTGCAAACTTTCCATTCGCCTTTTCAGTTTCAACAATTTCCAGTTGCTTGTCACTAGCCCACTGTACAATTGTTTGATGATTATAAATTGTTTTAACACTAGATTCATCCTGGCCTTCATCTGGATCTTCGTCGATATCAGTTCGACCACTAAACTTTGTTGGTCCTTCCATCAAACAAACAAACTTGTTATTTGACATCAAAATGGAACAAGCTCTGGGTAAAATTTCTAATAGCTCTGGATTCTCAATATAAATATCATCTTCGAATTTATTTCTTGGCAAATTAATAGTGAATGTATTAATATCATAATTAACTTGTCCAATTATAAATTTCTTAGTCTGACATTTAATAAGACGTCGAATTAGACCGATAGTTTTGGTATCTTTAATATTTTTAATATCAATAAAAGTATCCATTAAAAATATTAAATTAAATATTATGTATATTATATAATTTCAATTTTTTTGTTATTATATTTTAATAAAATAATTTAGGGTTTGGTTTAGTTATCCATCAGAAATGTAGCAGCCATATCTAGATTTTTGTTACTGACCAAATATGCTTGTACACATGAGTTTTTTGAAAATCCCATACTAACAAGAATTTCAATATTAGCCATATCTTCTTCACTTAGATTAATTGGTTGATCTGTTTTATTAGAATCATTATTATTAATTTCATTCATTTGAATATTAGATAAATAATCTGTTAATTCATCTGTAAATTCTGAGTCATTATTATCTGATTCTGAATCTGAAATAATTTTTTCAAATAAAGGTTTAACTTGATTTGATGAAAGAACACCAAGTAATGATTCAAAATTATTAATAAATAATTCAGCTAGTTGAGGATTTGAACGAATAAAAAATAAAACAGCAATAACAGATGCTCTTAATTTATCGACATCATCTAATTTTGTATTTGTATTTGTATCAGTTTCTGGTTGAGAAAATATAGATTGGTTTGGAGCTGGAGCTTGTTGTAATTGTACAGTTGGAGCCGGAGCTTGTTGTAATTGTACAGTTGAAGCTGGAGCTGATTGGATTGGTTGTACAATATTAGTTGTACTAGTATTAGTTTCGACTTTATTTTTAAGTACAACAAAAATAAAAGGAGATTTTGTATCCTTGAATTCAATGAATTTTTTTGTGTGTTCTAAAATTTTCCCTTCAAAAATAACTCTAAAAGATGATTTTGTTAAATCAGTATCAAGAGTTGTAGCTAATTGAGAGACTATAGATGATATTTCATCATCTTCATTTACGTCAAAACTATATGACTTATTACCGACACTTTTAAATTGAACGTGCATTAATATATGTTAAATATACTAATAGTAGGTATTAAATTCAATTTTTATATATTATAATTACAACACTTTGTATAATCAGTAACTACTTGATTCATGAAATATATACCATTCCAGTAAACACTACCCATTATAATAAAACTACTTAATAATTGAACACGTGTCATTACATGATAATTCATTACAACATTACTCATACATAATGCCACATTCATAATACAACCAGGACATCTAATCCATAGGTTTATTTTTGAATTAATTTTCTTTTCAAATCCTCTTGACATCAACTTATTTCTTGTTAAAAATAACATAAAATAATCTATTAAACCAGGTAGTCCAGTAGTAAAAAATAAACAATGACCTATTAAATGATTCTGTGGGACTAATTCTGTTAAAGGTAATGATACACCAACCATCAATAAGTGATGAACCCAATCATCATATCTGAGAGTTGAAAAATACCATATCATATGATACAAATGTAAACTATAAATTATTGATTTACTAAAGTATAAAGATTCCAAGTTAACATTTGAAAATAAATTACCAAGATTGTAGCTTAATTTCATATTTCCATATGTATTATAAACAACAATACTATTTGCAACCATATGATTTGCATAATATCTTCCATTAATATTGTATTTACTCATAATATAATCAGATAAAGTAAAAGCAGCTATTCCGCCACCAATCAAATAAATAAATGATTTTATCATTAATATTACAAATAAATTTTTTTTAATTATTTTATAAATATTTTGAACTCTTACAATTACAAAAATTGAATAATTAAAATAATATTATTATTATTTTATCATTATAATGGATGAAATCATCAATAAGCTCAAACAGTTAAATATAACTAATAATTCAACCGTATTAGACAATAAACTAACCGAACTAACTGAACTAACCAATTCTAAATCAAATGATATTGCCAATCAAACCCTATGTATTGATAAATTAATAACTCGCTTGGAAAACATTAATCTAAATGATTCAATAAACCAACTAACGCGACCAAGACCAATATCACAAATAGAAAATTCATATACTTTTCCATACCCATATCTAGATACAGATACTGATCCAATAATTGACGATGAAATAAATTCAATTATATTAGAATTAAATAATCTTAATATAAATGATGAAACAAAACAGGTAATTAATTATTTACAAATGGTTTTTATAGCAATGACAAGAAAAACAAGATGTTATTATAATGATACCCCTTTGTATATACCAAAATATGTGTATTAAATGTTAATTTAATTACACATTTAAATTTACTTTAATCCAATTTTGAATTTGTTTATTATTTTTACTCATTATCATATTTAAACCTTCAATAAAATTATCTACAAATACTGGATCTTCTTCTTTCTCAATTAGCAATAAAGAACTATATATTAAATTAATTATATTTGGTTCATATAGTTCTACTATATTTTCAAAAACTTCATCGATATTAATTTTTTCATTAGCTGTCTTATCAATATCATTTAGGTTAAGATCATTATTTTCTAATAAAGTTTTGTACATATTAATTACTTGTATAATAGTAATATTATCTGTTGAATTATAAGTTTTTATCAAGTTATTAAGGCCTTTAATACTCATTTTAACAATTAACTGATATAATTCTAATCCAATTGGTGATTTTTTGCTAAAAGTATTTGGATTTGGATCAGTATCTATTTGTTTTTTATTTAATGATTTTTTGTCTTTGATATTATTATTGTTACTATTATTAATAGACACTGTAGAACCAGAAGAATCAGCTGTATCAACATTATTAGATACACAATGATCTTTTTTAGGATTGTACCATTTAATGAATCTTTTAATTACTTGGAATAAAAATATTAAATCATCTTTTTTATCTGAATGGTACCATCGGTTAATTGGTTGCGTTACTCCTGGAACTTGTAAATAGAGAATATTTTCTTGTATTGTTAATTTAGTTCCAATTGGTGTAACACTTAATAAAGCTAGTTGAATCATTGATTGTAATGGTTCTAATACCATGTCTAATTTATCTTTAGTTCTATATAAAGATAATGAATTATAAAAACTTTTTAGTTGACTTGCTTGCAAATGAAATAAATGATTCATTTTATCTCTTACTATTATTAAATACAAAATATTTTTTTATAACAAAATAATATTTATTTTAATATTTAATAGATAATTCCCAATAATTCCATAAAAATGGATTGTAAATAGGTGGTTTAAAATTATTAATTCTTTTATTAACCAAATATGTAACTGGACTATAATATAAACGTAAACTAACTGCATCATCAATTAAATTTTTTTCAAGTTCAATAATTTTTGATAATGCTGTAGGTGATGTCAAGTCAGTTTCTAAATCTAAATCATTATATAATTTATCAACTGCTGGATTACTATACCCAATTAAATTATTACCACCCTTAGTATAAAACAAAGCATTAGGAATATCAGTAGTTTTTGACCATCCAAATAAGAATATATCATAATCAGATGAGCGAAGTAAAGGTGCCCAACTATTTTGAATATCTAATATAATTTCAAAACCGGCTTTTGCTAATTCTGCTTTAATTAATTCTGCTTCTGCTTTTCTTCTTATACTATTTCCAGGTACTAATAACTTAAGTTGAATAGGTTGATTAGTAGAACTTGCATTTGGATAGTATTTTTGAACTAATTTTAATGCTTGATTTGTTCTATCTGCTTGTGTACCTTCTATATATTTAGAAACACCTGAATTTTTAACAACCTCATTATACTTTGGAAAATCATTAAATATAAATAAAGTATTTAAAAATTCTACATTAGGATTTATTGGTTTAATTATTTTATCAATAATTTCTTGTCTTGGTACTGCTAATAAAAATGCTTTACGTAAATCTAAAGCTTTAGTATTTTTAACAGGATCAGATGATTGTGCAAATGGACCAGTATATGGTTTACCGTCAGCAGAAGCTACACGTAAATCAATGTGTGAGTATCCACCATTAATACCAATTTTAATTTCATAATTTAATTTATATTTTTCAATATCAGATTTAGTTTGATTAACTTGATCTATAGTCTGTGATCCTAATAAATATATATCAAAATTAGTTGTTGAATCTATTATTGGATTAGGATTAAATTCAACCTTAAAAAATTCAACTGATGAATCTACAAATTTTGGTCCAGATGTGTAATTTGGATTTTTACCAAGTATTACAAACTTTTTTCCAATAGCCTTATTTATAATATACCCGCCATTACCTACTAATAATAATGGATTTGTACTATCATTTATTTCATTTATATTATATGAATTAGACCAAATATTTCCTATTAATGTTAGTTTTTCTGTATTTTTATTTATGAAATAATTATAAAAATCTTGTTTGGCTTGTATATTTGATGTTAAATTTTGTAAACCAGTTAATTTATTCATTAAATGTACTAATGTATGAACTGGTGATGGACCAGGAACAAATAATTTCCAATATTTTAAAAATGATTTGAATGTGATAGTTAATGACATTTTATCAGCACTTAATTGTGGAAGACCAATTACAGAATCATTATAAAGTCCATTATAACTAAGACTATTAAAGGAAATAGACTTATCTTTAGAAGGGTCTCCTAAATTAGCATCAATTGAATATTTATTAGAAGATATAACATGTGATAATAATAAATCAATTGCATCAATAGGTGTTCCATCTGACCATTTTTGATTTGGATTAATTTTACATGTAACACTAAATGTTTTATCCGCATTAATTAAAGATGTATATGAACCAAAATTAGTATTTTGTATTAGATTACCATTATTATCATAATAATCAAAACTAATACCACACAAGGAGGATATATCAGAATTTATATTTGTATTATTATTGACTACACCTGGATTTAATGAATTCATTGAATTTGTATTTACATATTTAATAATTGGATTATAATTTGTACCGTATCCATATTTAACAATATCAGATGAAGAAGTATTTTTGTTTATTGTATAAGCAGGTACTAAAATATTTTTATTAATATTGGGTTTAGAATTAATATGATTAATTAAAGTTTCAACTGCAATTTTAGCTTGTTCGGCTGGATTTTGAGAAATTAAAGCTGATATAATATTTGATTTAATTAATTCTATATTTGATTGATATGCATTATAACCAACCAAAATTATTTTACCTTGAAGCTTTTTATTTTTTATAGTCGTGGCCATACCAGTACAACTAATTCCATCTATAGCAAATACTCCAAGAATTTTTGGATTTTTAGCAAATAATTCATTAATTTTTTGACTAAATGTAGAAAGATTACCATTAGATGTAATTGGAATTATTTTAATTTTTGGATATTTTAATTTGACTTGTTTTTGAAATCCGTTTAATCTTTTAACGTCAGTAATTACGTTATCACTAGTGTAAGAAACAACTACATTATATGATTGTTTTGATGAATATTTCATACCGGATGCAATAGTATCAGCTGCTATAATACCTCCTTTTTCATCATCGCATCTAATATATGAAACAACTTTATTTAAATTTGTAACACTAGAATTAATGTTAATAACAGGTATACCTAAGCTAACAGCAGAATCAACTAATGGTTGAAGTTTTTTTGGGTCAGTTGGATCTAAAATTATCCCATCTGGTTTATCATCAATTGTTTTTTGTAAAATAGATATTTGTGTATTTGGATCACCAACCATGGTAATTGTAACATTATCATAAAATTGAGATTGAATCATCGCTCCATTTAACATAGATTTATAAAATGGATCAGTGGAAGCACCAACAACAAAAACTATTTTAAGAGGTTTAGTTACATCTTTACTAGAAATAGAATTGTTATTAGCTATTTCTAAATTTATATCATTTTGTTCAAATTGTAAAAGTTGATTAAAATAATTAGTCTCAACTGTTTGCTCTTCTTGTTTTTTATTAATTTTAATAATTGGTAAATAATTACTGTTTAAAACTTTAATATTATTATAATTATTACCAAGTATATTTCTAGGAAGGAATTTTATTTTACAAAAATTAGACATATATATATAATAATTTATAAAAATAAAAAATGAATTTAAATTATTATATTGCATAAATAATTTATTCCAATGAATACAAATCAAATATATCTAGCGACTGAAACAAACTTTGGTTATAAATTAGTAAAAGCAAATAAAATAATAAATTGGGATAAATATAATGTAGTAAATTCAGGCCCAGATGAATATTATTTGGAAAGAAAATCCGAGTACAAACTTATTAATTTGGATAATATTGGTCAATATAATTTTACCAACTGTAAAATTAATGATTGTGTAATAAATGATGGGTCTTATCAAGCAAAATCTCTAACAAAATTATTAACTATAATTTATAAATTAATTAATAACAAAGACCAAATTATTAAAAATTCTAAAATAAATATTCAACCTATTGAAAATAAAACAAAAGGATATGAAAATTTAAAAAAAATGGGTATTAGTTATCCAAAACCAGATAGTAATTTAGCAATATACGAAATTATTAATCAATGTCAAATATCAAATATTAAACTTGTTATTAAATTTGAACTAGCTATTAAAAGTCTAATTAAAATAAAAGTTTAATTATACATTCCATAAGGAATAGAACTTTCTTTATCTTTTTCTTCAAGATTTTTAAGAGATTGTGTTACATCTTCCATAATAATATCTTTATTGTGAGTATTAAGATTAAAAGTTCTTAATGATTGAACTTGTTTGATTTCATTTATTAATTTTTCAATATCACCTCCAAAATATTTAAAATGTTTTTTATTATCAGTAAAAAATTTGTCAATTAAATCCATATTTATATTAATTTTAAATGGAGTTTGATTAATCTTATTAATAAATATTTCTCTTAATTCTCTAGGTTCGTAACCTTTAATTTTGTAATGGGAATGAAATCGTCGTTTCATACCTCGATTATAACCAAATAGACATGAATCTAAATCTTCTTCATATCCTGCAATAATGAACATAAATTTCCCTTTTTGTTCGCTTAAATATTGATTTAACATATCAATGGCTTCTTTAGAAAATGAATCCCTTAATTCTTGGTTACCAAGAGAATATGCTTCATCTAAAAATAATACTCCTCCCATAGCATCATCTAGTAATTTACGTGTACGATGAGCTGTTTGACCAAGATATTGACCAACCAGATCATCTCGTTTAATTTCAATAAATTTATCTGATTTCAAAATACCAAGACGAACAAATATACCCGCATATATTTTAGCAAATTCTGTTTTTCCTACCCCTGGTGGTCCAGAAATAATTGTATGAAGATATTCTTCATTATGTGGATTTTGAATGTAATAAATAATTTTTTTAAATACATCTTGTTTAATGTTATCAAGTCCTACCATATTTTTTAATTTAATTAGTGGTGGAATTAAATAATACAAACGTTGAAGTGTAATATTGTGTCTTAGTTTAGCCCAATAATTATCTAACCCAATAATATCATCAATTGATTTAATAGATGATATTTTTTGTTTAATTTCTTCCTCAGACCAAGAATTATTATTGGGTTTGAATAAAATTGATCTGAACCTAGTTATTTGTGTTTGGTTTGGATTTTTATTACTATTAGTTTGATTAGTATTAGTACCGCAACATTTAGTTTCACTTGTAGTTCCAGAATTAGTTGGGTCTTTATTAATTACAAACTTAATTTGTCCAAGACTAGAACTTTGATTTTGAATCTGAATTTTATTTTCATTATATTTTATCAATTCTTGTCTTAATTTAAAATTTTCCATATTTAATTCATAATTTTCTTTTTGAATTTGTTGAAAATTATGTATTGGTAATGATGATAAATATGCAATATTTTGCGTTAAAATATAATTATTATAAGAAAATATATCATAATATTGTGTATCGTAATTATAGTTATTTTCCATTTAATAATAATAACTAAAAATTGAATTAAATATTTAATTCAATTTTTATTTTATGAATTATTATATATGAATATAGATAATAAAAAAAAGATAATTTTATTAACTTTAGGCGCTACATATTTATATTTAAATAATAAAAAACAAAATCAAGAAGCTAAATCATTGATTCATTCTAAAGTAGCACCTCAAGTTGGTGTCATTTTACCAGATTCATCAAGTTTAGCAAGATGGAAATCTATAGATAGACCCGCTTTTTTAGCTGCATTTAAAACTGCTGGTATATCTGTTGATATACAAAATGCAAATGGCGATGCATCTAAATTTGTAGATATAGCAAACCAAATGATAAAAAAAGGTATAAAAGTACTTATTATGACTGGTTTAAATTCAGAAACCACATATCAAATACAACTAAAAGCTAAAAAATCAGGTATTAAAACTATTGATTATGATAGATTGACTCTAGGTGGAAGTGCTGATTATTATGTTAGTATTGATAATACGGCAGTTGGTAGATTACAAGGTGAAGGAATTATTAATTGGTTGCAAAGAAAAAATGTTAAAAATCCAAGAGTTATTTATTTAAATGGTTCACCGATAGATTCTAATACTACATTATTTAAACAAGGTTATGATTCAGTTATTAGACCTTATTTAAAAGCAAATAATGGTACAATAGTTGATGACCAATCTGTTCCTGATTGGGATAATGTGAAAGCACGTATGATATTTGAACAACAATTTGCTAAAGCTGGTGGGAAAATAGATGCAGTTGTTGCTGCAAATGAAGGATTAGGATTAGCAGTAGTTGAAGTTCTAAAAAAGAATAATCTTAATGGTAAAGTTGCTGTATGTGGTCAAGATGCATCTGCAGATGGATTAGCTGCAATATTAACCGATGATTTATCAAATACTGTTTATAAATCAATTAAATCAATGGTAAATGCAACAGTATCATTGACTAGCTATATTTTAAAAGGAATAAAACCTAAAATAAATGTTTATACTAATAATGGTAGAATAAATGTACCATCAGTACTTGTAACACCTGTTTCAATAACTGCGGTATCTACAAAAATATCTAGAAATAATACTACATACAATACTAGTACTGTTGGCCAAGTAGTAAAAGATGGATTTGTAAAAGCAACAGATATTTATACTTCTTTATTAAAATCAGGATTATCAAGTACTAATGCAACTATACTTTTAAAAAAATATAATATTAAGTTATAAAATAATTCATTTCATAACTAAAACCATAAATAAAAATATGTATCACGAAATGACATGTGCTTTTATTACTACTTGTTCATTTGTATTTAAAATTAATACTACCTGTTTTCCATTCTTTCCTTCAATTTTAACTTTGTAAGTTGGTAGATCATTGGTTAGATTATGTCGAATAAAACTATCCAAATTATACCGTTTAATTGCAGGTGGAAAATTTTTCTTTAGAAGATATTCATAAAATTTGTTAGGATTTTCATCGTCAATATCCATACAATTACCATTTATTTTTTCAACATGCTTAGTAACAGTTGATGCCTGAATACTAATCATATCCTTAACATTTTCACAAACCAATTCAGTAGGTGAAACAGAATAATAAACCTTCCGAATACCTACAGCCTTCATCATATTTAAACAGTTGTAACAAGGTCGCGCATTACATGCTTCACCGGCACGATTAATGCGGACAACTGTAATATCAAGTTTTAGATTCTTGGGCGTGGCCTGGTAAAAGACACCACCCGTTTTTCCGATCGAAAGCGAGTGAGCGACCAAAATAAGTAATAATGGCACGGGCCTCAGCGTGAAAGCTGGGCAAAATAGCACCACGACATGAGTTCCTGTGCGAGTTACAACATGGCTTACTTACCATCTTACTCCCCTTTGTAACGGCAGCTGCAAGCTGCTGTGTAATGAGGCTCTTCTGGGCCTCGGTACGCAAAATATTAAACAATGTATTCTTAGACTGCTGCATTAAAATAATAAAATTATATTAATAAAATTATTTTTTCAATTTTTTTTATATAATATTTAGTCTTCATTTTCATCCTCTTCTAATTGTGATTGTGAAGAACGAGAAAACCATGTAAAGTATGACATAATTAAAAAGCCAAAAATTGATAATAATGTTAAAACTAATAAAGATGTTATAAAGCCACCTGTTATTAATAAAGACATAAAATAAATAAATGCGCAAAGTAATGTAAGTGAAATACCCATTTTTGTAGTTACAGCCATTTTAATTATATGAAAAATGTCAAATAACATATTTTTTAAACCTTCAGTAAACATCTAGTTTATATATTATAATTTAGATTATATTATTTTTATAAATAATATTTAAATTAAATTAAAATAAATTAGCAACAATTTTTAATACTAATTGAACCACCTGTTTTTACTTTCCCATAGTATTTCCAAAAATCTGATTTACACATAGCACAAGATTCTTTTTGTTCTAACCAAATATCAGCACATTCGCTATGAATATAGTTTTTACATGTGGGACAAGCTAGTAATTGGGGTTTATCATTATCAGACAAATCATTAAAACATACTGGACAACAATCATCAATCGCTTTAATAAATTGTTTAAATGTATCCAATGTGATTTTATCCAAAATTTTAGCAATTGTTTGGTCTTTCCAAACATCTCCTGTTGATGTTAATTTAGCAAGTAGTAGTGCTAAATCTTCATCTGATAATTTTTTAGCGGAAAAAATTTCTGGTTTAAGAAATTTACCAATTTTACAAATTAGAAAACAAATGTGTTTACAAACGATATTTTTCTTTGTCGAATTAAATTTATGATCAGCACATGAACACCAAAACATACCTTTTGGATCTTCTTTGTATAATTTAATATCATATTCCTCCCGACAACTTTTCTTATAATTATATGTACCTAATACTTTAACAGTCCCAATTAGAAATTTCTTTTTCCCAGTAGTTTCTGTATTTGGTTCATAACCACTTAGATAAATCTTTGAATATTCCAAATCACTTGATATCCGATTTAAAATATCAACTTGAAAAGGATTTTGAACATGTTCACATAATTCATCAATATTTTTAAAACTAGTTAAATTTTTCTTATTCTTCGCCTTTTCAGCTTCTTCAGCTAGTTTTTTTTCTTTGATCAATTTATTTTTTTGAGTATTAATTGCATCAATCATAATATCAATATCTTCATCGCGTTCACCTATCATATCATCAAAATGATTTAATAGTAATTGCATTTTTTTTAATAATGTAATATTTTGAAGACAGCTTTCTTCAGTTAAATTATTTTGAGGATTGTCAAGATGTTTAATGTCTTTACAAAAATCTGCAAAATATTTTTCTATATCTTCACGTGTTGCCATTTATTATTTTAATATTATGCTAATTAATAATATTAAATAAATAAATCAATTTTTTATGAACTAAACATCAATATTAATGTCGGTTTTTTTAATGGTAGTTTTCTTTTTTGCTTTTTTAACAGGGAGACTTTTTTGTTGTTCAAGACCATATTTAATATTTTCCTTATAATATGTTTGAAAGTCATCTAAATTTTCAATATTTAAAATCTTATATAAACTATTTTTAATTTCTTTAGTCGGTTCCATATTATGATATTTACCAAGATATAGTAAACCTACAACTTTATCAATAATAGCTTCAATTTTATAATATCTAGCTTCTGATTCTATATACTTGTAAATTTTATCAACTTCCATATATTCAAATATATTAGATTTACAAAATTTAAGTCCTAATAATAAATTCAAACTATCAAGTTGAATTGAATCTAATGATCCATGCAATAAGAATTTTGTAAATTGAGTCATTATCATTGGACTAATATCTTCTTCAATTTCTAATTGTTTAATTGTATCAATTTCTTTAATTATATCATTAAGACAATTATCTTTGGATAACATAACTTTAACAAATAATTTTGGATTAAATTTTACTTTTAAATCAGAACTAAACAATGAGTTTTCTTTGATATGATTTACCATAAAATTATTAAAACATTTATCAGTGTTTGTCAACATATAAATTGAATATGTTAAACAATCTATATATTTATAGTCAGAATTATTAGTTCTACTGATATCAATAAATCTAATGTCATGACCATCATTAATTAATATTTTAAGCATATTAATATTATTATAACAAATCGATTTTTTAATACAATTATTTATATCAATTTGTGTCATATTATTTTTATTAATATTATACACCTTAGTAATATTTGAAGAATTATTTTCAATTAATAATAATAATAAATGTTTCATATATGGTTGATTAGTTTGTATATTAGAAAATATTTCATTAAATAATTCGGGAAATTTTTCTAATGATAATAAATTTTTAGGTGATAAATATGCATTTTTTTTAATTAGTTCTCTAATGTAATATGAATTTGGTAAATTTGGTGCATTAATAAATCTAGTTAATGATACATCAATACCGACATAATGATTATATTGTAACACACTAAATTTTGTATCAGCAGTAAGTTCTTCATCCATACGGAAATATTGTTGGTCTGAATCGTCTGAATCGTCTGAATCATCAGAATCATCCCAAACTCTACAATTATTATTTATATTGTCATCATTATCAGGAATATAACAATCATAATGTGAACTTAATTTTAGCTTTTCAATTTTTGGAATTTTAGTATGAAGAATGAATTTAGGATGTGATAAAATATAATCAAAACATTCTTTTGATTTGTTAGAAATAGCCAAATATAGCAATGATGTATTTTTCCTATTGATAAAATTGATATCATAATTTGGATTTTCAGAAATAAATATTTCTAAATTTTCATAGTCATTATTTTCTACCATTTTAGTTATTTTAGTCTCAAACTGTGATTTTGTAAGTTTTACCATTAAAATAATTTTGTGTATAAAAATAAAGTAAAACTAAATCAATTTTTATAAACTATACCAAACTATACTAAATATCAATATCTGATTTGGTAGTTTTTGTAGTTTTTGGAGCTTGCTTTTTCTTTTGTGAAGGCACATGTTTAATATTTTTTTTATAAAAAGCTTGAACATCACCTAATTCTTTAATTTGAACTATTTTAAATAGACATTTACTAACTTCTTCTGATGGTTCCATATTATGATATTTACCAATATATAATAAACCTAATAATTTAGATAAAATATCTTTTACAAAATCTTGACCCTTAACATATTCAGAAAGTGTATTAACATTTATATAATCAAAAATATTTGTTTTACAATATTTAAGACTCATTAATAAATTTAACATTGGCAAATTTATTGTATACGATCTACCACCTAAAATGATTTTTGTAATTTGATCCATAATAATTGGACTAATATCTTCAACTATATTTAATTGATTAATATCATCAAATTCTTTAATTATTTCCGTAATACAATTTCTATTTGATAATAATATTTGAATAAATATTTTAAGATTAAATTTTATTTGTAAATTATTATCAAATATAGAGTTTTCTTTGATATAATTTAGAATAAATTTAAGTAATAATGAATTATAATTATTTGTAATTCTATAACAATTAGATATTATATATAATGAATATGATAAACAATCAATATATTTATCATTTGACAAATCAATACATCTTAAATCATTTCCATCATTAATTAATAATTTAAGCATAGTTACATTACAATGTCCAAATGATTTTTTAATATATTTAGTCAAGATATCACTAGTTAGTTGATTTTTAATTAAGTTATAAATATTTGTTGCATGTTCTGAATTATTTTCTATTAATAATGATAAAAAATGTTCCATGTATAATAGATTATTTTGAACTTTAGGAAATATTTGATTAAATAATTCAGGAATATTCACTAATTTCATTAAATTATTTGGAGATACATATATATTCTTTTTAATTAGTTCACGAACATAATATGAATTTGGAAAATTTGGTGCATTAATATATTTATATAGCGCGATATTAAAACCAGTATAATGGTTATATTCAGAATCATTAAATACAGTCTTATCAGTTATCTTTTCACCCATAATATAACTTTCATCACTGTCTGAATCATTCGAGTTATTATCATCTGATTCATTATCATCTGATTCATTATCATCTGAGTCATTATCATCTGAGTCATCGTTATCATTATCTGAATCATCATTATCCGAGTCATTATCATCTGACTCATGATCTGAATCATTATTATCTTGTTTTTGATTCCATTCACCTACATATTCACTTTCGCAAATAAAGTTATAATTATAATAACTAATTTCGAATTTTCCAAGTTTTGGAATTTTACTAAGAATAATAAATTTTGGATGTGCTAAAATATAGTCAAAACATTCTTTCGACTTGTTAGTAATAGCAATATGAATTAATGAACAATTTCTTCTATTGATAGTATTAATATCAAAATCAGGATTTTCATATAAAAATAGTTCAAAATTTTCATAGTCATTAAATTCAACAAGTTTGGATGCTTTAGTTTCTAATTGTGTTTTTGTTAGTTTAACCATTAAAATAATTATTTTTATAAAATAAATAAAAACTAAATCAATTTTTTAAACATCAATGTCTTTATTTTTTTTATTTTTCCCTTTTTTAACATTTTTTGTTGGTTTATTTAATAAATCTTCTAGTTCATTTATAAATTTAGTTTGATTCATTTTAAATGATTCTGTATCTTCGCTAATAAATAGTTCATTAAAAGTTGAAACCAAGTTATCTGGAATTTTCCAATTAAAATGGTCTAATACATAAATAATTTTTAAAATATAACTTTTAATCAAGTTAATAAAATCTATATATATATTGTTATAACTGGGAGAGTAATATTTAGCTTTATCGGTAATCATATTTTTTTCATCATTAATAATAGTTAATTGTGCGTAGGGGTTAGTATTAATTTTATTATTTTTTAATAACCAATAAATAGTTAATATATTAGAATTATCAGATTTTACACTTTGTTTTGAATATTTATTCCAATATTTGTATGAATTCCAAACATTTAAAATATGTTCATATATTATATAATCCATACTATCATATTCAATTGGTAGTTTAACAAGTTTTTCTAAAACTTCTATTATTGTATAATTTAAATTATTATTTGTTATAGAATGCGTGTTTGTGTTCGTATTTGTATTATAAAATTTAGGTAGATCTATTTTAACATTTTTAATATTTGGAAGTTGTTCTAGTTCTTCTTTTGATAAATTTTCATATAATGAATAAAAATAATTAAAAACATGTAAATTATAATTTGTTATTGATAATACTGAATAAATAGATGGTGAATTTTCAATAATTTTCCATTCAACGTTATTTTGAACTAAATAATTTATTACGTTAATATTATCATTTATAATAGCCTTATGCATTAATTTATAATTAAAATTATAAGACCTAGCAAAATCAAAATTATTTTGATTAATGAATTCAAATATTTGAATAAATATTTTCATATTATTATTATGAATAGCCTGAATTAAAATTTCAGTATGAATCGAATAATCTGATTTATCAATAAGATTAAACATTGTGTTAAATATATGAGGATGTTCTATACAATCTCTAATATTATATTGAGCAATATAAACTTTTTTATCTAATAGAGCCTGCAAATAATATTCATTTGAAGCATTCGGTGCTTTTAAAAAGTAATCTAATGCTTGTTTTAGACCAGATAATGAATCAGATTTACTATAAATTATTTCTAATTTAGGAGAGTTTAACAATATATCGAAACATTCTTTTGCCCGAACCTCTATCGCTTTTGAAATTAAAGAATATCCAGATTTAACACAATTAATGTCTGCTTTCTTATTATTAATAATTGTTTTTTCCAGCTGTTCATAATCATTATTAATAATTAGCTTAAACAATTGTGTCATAGTAGTCATTAAATATTATATTATCAGGTTGTTTATAATAATATAAATCAATTTTTTTAGTTAAAAAATAAAACTATAATATATTTATATATTTATATTAATAAGGGTAAATATGTTTAACAAATTATTTTGTTGTCTTGTTTCCAATAATAAAAATGAAAGTGAAATTGAACAACGATTAATTCCTGACGAAAACCAAAATAAATATGTTTTATTTGATACAACTGAACCCAATACACCTAATCCAATATTAGCTTATAATATTTATGATCAAATAAATATTTTTTTATTAAGTCAAAATTATACCGAACTATCAAAAATAAATATAGAAAATGTACATGATTATATTTATAATATTTTATCAATAGACCACTTTATAAATTGGAGTATACAAGGAAACTTTATTATTAAATATTATGAATGTTTAATAAATAATATTGAAAATAAAGATTCTAATAAAAGGTCTTTAATTAACGCTGTTGTTTCAAAATTAATTACATTATTTATGTTTTTTAACACTGAATATAATTTAAATGATTATATTAGTTTTCTAAAAACTAATAAATTTTTATTTAACTCTAATTTATGGTTGGAATTATTATTAAACCCATACTATGATTCATTTCATTCAGATTTAAAAACTTTTGATAATGTTAAATTAAATGTTACTCTACAGTTGGCAAAAAATATTATTTTACCATTATATCAACCTATTCAATATTACAATTTGGATTATAATATGTTTGAATATATTATATTAGGAAAGACAACTGTAAATATTATTGATAATAATAAGGTGGTTTGTTTTAATAGATTTTTTGATTTAGAATCCATAAAATATTTTATTAGTCAAGTATATTCAGGAATATTTATTAATCAAAAATTAGTTAATTCATTAAATTATATTAATAATGTAGATAGTAAAGAATTATCTTTATTATATGTAGATACAGTAATAAAATTATTAGTGAATAAAAATAATTTATATCAAATGTAAAATATTTTAAATAAAATATTTAATTTTTTTAGAATTTTTGAATATTCTTATAAATGTTATATTAGATGAATTGGGTGTGTGAAAAGTGTTTTTTATTTATTGGTAAAAAATATATAGAAAATGAAATGAAATATTATCATAAATCATGTTATCAATTGGAATTAGATAACCAAATTGCTCAATTTTTAGCTTACATTGAAAAAATTTGTAAAGAAGAAAATAATAATATTAAATCAATTAAAATTAGTACTATTCAAGAAAATCATACATTAGTAAAAAAAATTAAAATATTAGTTGATAATGATTATATCGAAATGATTTTTTAATTCGATTATAATGCCAATTTTTTACTATTATAAACTTGCGACATCATATCAATAATTCTAAGTGCATCACTATAAGTTACAATTGCATAACCATACATTTTATTATACATATTTTCCCGTTGTAGTGGAAATATTTCTGGATTTTTATTTTGAAACTTGTCATAAATAATTGTACGTTCAGACCTTTGAAGATATGCAATTCCACCTTTTTGTTCAGTAATTTCACCATCGCTATAAACATGATAAATAGTATTAGCATTTGGAGATTCATCTGGAATAACTAGTTTTGGATTGTGACATGATATGATAAGTTCTTTCAATGTATTAATATCATTTTGTTCCATTAAATTAATATCCAAATATAATTAATATTATTGAGTTTCAATTTTTACAAGTAAAAAATTTGATATTTAATTGATTTAATAAAATAAGAGTTTTTATTTAATGGAACAATATAACATTACAGAATATGATAATTATGATAATGACTATAATAATGATTATAATATAGAATATAATGGTTTTACTATTAAAAATTTTTCAGTAAAAACACAAATTGATAATTTTAATAAATATATTAATATTCCATTTAATATATTTACTGAAAAATATTTTAATGATAAAACAATAACTCAAAATTTAGAAGAGTTAGAAGATTTGATTAAAGATCTTAAACTATTAATGGAGAAAAATGAATTATTAGAAATAAATAATAATAATGAAATTAATATTAAATCCAAATCTATAAAATATGTAATTAAAAACATAATGCATTATTATTTGGAACAATGTTCATTTTATGATAACATTATTTATAAAGGAAAGATTAACGGTTTAATGTGTGAAATATTTATAAAATATAGCTATATTTTTAATATGAAACCATTAGATAATATTTTAGATAATATTAAAAAATACATAATTAATAGATGTATATTTCTATCTGTTAATTATGGTTGTATTATTAGTTGGTTAACATTTGCAACTTTATGTCCAGAAATGACAAATGAATCTTGTTGTTTGAAAATTAATATGAATGGTCCATTATATAAAAGTATTAATTGGGATTATGTTAATAATAAAAAATCATTAGAAACTCAATTAAAAATATTTTATAAATATTATATGAATTCTAAACAAATACCAACATCTACACCCGCACATGTACATGTGTTTAATTATAATGGTTATAAATTACAAATTAGTTATGTATAAATTAAGATTCAACTAATTCGACATTTGTAGATTCAGGTTCCACAGTAGTTACGGATAGAGTTTTAATTGCAGGTATGAGATTATCATCGGTTTCTGGTAAAAAGTTACATGATTCTTTAAATTCAGAAAGTTGAATCATCAAATCAACAATTACTGAGTTTTTAATTTTTTCTGGAAAATTATGCATATAACCAATCAGACCATAATATAAACGTGAATATTCTGATTTAGTAATATTCAGTTCAAACTTTTGTTTTTTAGTTTTATATAGGCTCAACTCACGTGCATTCATTGGAATTTTATTTGTAATTACTTCCATATATTCACTAACTTGTTGATTTAGTTTAATAATTTTATCATTTGTAATTTGATAAAAATGGAGCAATCGCAAACGCTCTTTATCATCAGATTGATCCTTACCCAAAGATAATTTATCATTAGTTTGATCTAACTGAAAATTAATCATAAACAAGCGATTTTTCAATTGATGAATTTGACTCTTAATTGAATCAATATTTGAATATAATTCATCCAGCTTTTTAAATTTAATGGCAAGGACTTGACTAGCCCATTCGATATCGTTTTCCTTTTGTTGGTAATATTTAGAATACTCCTCTTCTAAATCTACTAGATCTAGACTATTAGTAGAGTCAACATAATCAGTAGTTTCGGTAGTGTTGGTAATTCCGGTAGTTAATTTAATGGATTGATCAGTATTGTTACACGACATTAAAAATACTATACTGTTATTTAAAATATTAAATTTCAATTTTTTACTTAATTCATAATTTTTAAAATTAATATTTTTTGATTATTTACTTCATTATCAATAATATAATGACCATCATTAAATGATGTTACTATATTTATTCCACAAGTTTCATAAATATTTAAAATATTTGGAAAAAATTGTGCATTACCTATTTTAATTGCTTGTTTTACACGACCATTAACTTGATTTAAAATTTGTGATAAATAGGTTTTATGAGTATAATTTTTTTGGAAACCCCAACCTGCATCTAGACCATTATCTATGTCATCACCAACTGTATGGTGAATACATAATATAGAATGATCATCTAAAAATAAAATCATAAATAAACAACTAGTTACACCAGTAGTACCTACTTTTGAATTACCATTAACCCAAACAATATTACCTTCAGCACAAAAAGTATTTACAACATGATCATATTGTTGAATAATAATTTGATTTCCTAAATCGGAATTTGGTATTACACTATAAGAACTTACATTATGATATAGAGATGGTTTTAAAAATGAATTAGCTATAATAGCAATATCTTCTATTATATCAAAATCTTCTAAAACAAACAATTGTAATTCATCAATATTATTTATAGGTTTTGATAAGAATCTACTAATTAATTCAATACTATCTTCATTATGTTTAAAAAAATAAACAGGAATATCTTGTTGAGTACACATTTTTTTAGTATGAGAACTTGATAAGCTATCATTACCATGAAAAAACTTGCAGCTTATACAAGTATTATCATTTGTACTTATTTGAGATAAACATTGACTAGCAAGTGTGTCAAATTCAGCAGAACCACCTCTTTTAATTAAGTTATATAATGGTACTCCTTGATTTTTAAGATTAATATATTTATTTTTGTATTTTAAATATTTATTTTGATACATATATAATATAATATAATAAAAGAATTAAGTATTAATTAAATATTCTTCACACTTTTTAGCATTATATGCTTTCGCATATGACAAAATGTTATTTTTATCATAACTAATTTCTTTTTGATCTATTAGTTTTAGTGCATTTACTAAATCATTAACTATAATAATATTTAATAAATTATTATATTCTGCGTATTTTAAATTAGTTTTACAAATTTCGAGAGCACGTCCTAAAACTTCATCAGATTTATGAACATAAACATTATGTAAAAGTCCATGAATTAAGCTATAATTGGTAGAATTTAATATTTCATCCGGATTAAGATTGATACTCATTGATAAATAAATCATATATTAATATTAAAAAAAATTCAATTTTTATTTGGCAATTCCATTCCATTTTTTAATAATATTTTTAATTTGCAAGCAATTTGCTAGTATTAAATTATTATTTTGTTTATGCCAATTTTGAATTAGAATATTAATTTGATTAATATTTGCAACAGTATTAGCATATGTGTTTGGTCGATTTAGAGTTTTATATTCGTATTGAATATCATTAATACTCATCAACAAATTAAAATTCCGTTCAAGCCAAGTTAACAAATAAATCACATAGTAAGATTTTTGATCTGAATGTTCTGACCATTTGTTGGTTTCACATGTTTGGAAAAATTCGATAATTTTATCAAATACCTGCGTGTCTTTCATTTCAATTAGTTTATCCATTGATTCCAAAAAATCATAAACAGTAGGAATATTAATAGGAGCATTACTGCTTCTATAAAAAATCCGTGTTGTAAAATCTGTCCATGTTTTATTAATTCCATGTAAATCAGAAAAAATTAGATCTGTATTAGGATAATATATATATTTAATAAATGATAGAAATGTCGGTGAACATCTACATTCATTAAAAGCACATTTGGTAAATTTTCGTGAATTATTGTAGATGTAAATGGTACGATTATATTTAAGTTGTTCATTAATCCATTCTTCCATTATAGTTTATTGTTAATACTTAAGCATATATAAATTTCAATTTTTAATATTATTAATATCTCAAATTATATAATGGGTACACAATTATCGAAAGTAGATTATAGTTCTATAACTAATATTGAAACGATTAATAATATTAAATCTAAAAAAAATAACTATAAAATAACATATGAAAATGGTAAACAACAAAAATTATCATTAAATGATAATCAAGATATGAAATTTAACTTACGTTATAAATATGCAAAAATGATTAATCCAATAAAACTCATAAAATATTCAGATATTAAAAATATTGTAAATAATACAAATCCAAAAATAACAATATCCAAATCATTAACTAATGAAGATTCAATAATATTATTAAAATTAGTTTTTAATGATGGAAGTCAAATAAATAAAAATTACAATTACTTGGAATATACGGTATTTATGGGATATTTGAAATTATTAAAACCAGAAATATATACTGAATTAAATAAAATAATTAATAAGTTGTTACATTAGTAAAATACTTGTTAATAAACGATTGCTCGCCATGATTGGCAATGTAATTCATCGCCCGCAATGAAATAGCGAATGAAGATCCAGAATGTCCGTGATAACCGAGTTCTTCAATCTTGTTGTAAATTGTATAAAGCTCAGGGCTAGTTGACAATGTGTAACCCCCAGGACCAGGATTCTGCTTGATGAAATCCCACAAATTAGTTTGAGTGATTGCAGCATGCGTGAAGTGGTATGCCTGACGAGTATAGGTAGAGTTAATGTAATTAAATTGTCCGTTACCAATAAATGATTCCATTATCAATAAATAAAATATCTGTATCCAATTAAAATTTCAATTTTTTAAACAAATTATTCAAGAGTGCTAGTAGTAGAATCAGTATTTACAAAAAACTTGTTAATATAAGCTTGTTCACCATTTGATGCAATAAAATGGAGAGTATTCATAACAAAACCAAAACTTGCTCCTGAATGTTCAGTGTATCCAAGTTCTTCCATTTTTTTTGAAATTACCATTGTTTGTTTATCAAAATTAAAATTAAAACGATTGTTATCATCAACATGTGTTTTCATATAATTCCAAGAGTTTGTTTCACTAACTGCTTGGAACCCATTTTTAAGAGCAAATTTAGTAAAGTTATCTTTTACGTAATCAAAATTACCATTTCCAATATCAATAGTCATTAAATAATTATCTTTTTTATTAAAACTAATAATTATTCAATTTTTTAAATTATAATTTATTAACTCTTTTGAGTTCTTCTAGAGATTCAATTCTAGATTTAGCATAATTAATAGCCGGTGGTAGATATTTGATACCTGCATCCAGGTGTGTTTGATATGTATTTTCCCAATCATGAATTTCTTTTGGTTCTAAATTTTCAAGAGCTGGTATATATTTTTTAATATACAAACATTGTGGATCAAATTTAATGGATTGCTGTTTTGGTGAAAATATTCTAAATGTTTGAGTGGGATCTATCCCAGTAACTGTCCAACCCCAACCACCGGCATTTTGTATAGAGTCATAGTCTAATAATTTTTGAGCAAAATATTTTTCACACCAATACCATGGTAATAATAATAATTTAGTAGCTACTGCAGCTGTTAACATTCTCATTCTATTGTGTTGAAACCCGGTTGTATTTAATTGTATCATTGCAGCATCACATGTTGGAATACCTAATTTACCATCACACCATTTTTGAAATAATTTTTTATCATAATTCCATTTGATATTATCGTATTTTGGTTTAAATGCTTTATTTTTCTTTCCAATCATACCACCAAGCATATGTGGAAAATTATAAAATAAATTATAATAAAAGTCTCTCCAATGAAGTTCGGTAATTAATCCAATACTTGTACTTTTTAATTTTTCTTTAATTGCCCAGTATTCTTCGCGAATAGAAATTGTACCGAAATGATTATGTGCTGCTAAAAATGTTGTATTGTACATTAAACAATCTCTTTTGTTAGAATAATCTTTAAACTGCGCCAATCCTTTTAATATTTTTAAACCATTTTTGCGACCTCCTCTAATATTAGCATTTGTATTATATTCATAAAATTTATCTATTTGATTATCGGATATATATGACTTTAATTTTTTTAATTCAGGATGTTTAGTAAAAATAAATTTTTTAAATCCATCAGGTTTTTTAACAACAAGATTTTTCATACAATGATTTTTAAAAGGTGTAAATACACTATAGGGGTCGCCATTTTCTTTATTTGTTGCACCATCTAATATAGGATATAATACATGATCTTCTTTAATAAAAAAAATAATATTATTTTGATGACAAAATTCTTCTAATAATTTTTGTCTGAGAACAGCATAAGGTGAATAATCAAAATTAGTCCCTAATGATTCTATTGGGATTTGATTATGTATTTGTTTTAACATTTTAATTAAATCTTCAGAATGAAAAAAATATAATTCCCCATTATATTTAGATTTAATTTCATCTGTTAGTTCGTGTAATGATTCACACATAAATTCAACTGAATTATTACTAAAATATTCATTCTTTTTTGGATTCACTTGTTCGGTAAACACAAATATAGGTGTAACTGAACCCATTTCTTTTATTTGATGTATTAAAGTTGTATTATCTGTACATCTTAAACTCTTATTGAATAAGAATAAATGCATATAGTCTAATAATATTATTTATAAATTATTTTTTAAGTAATATTATTTTGATAAACTAATTAATTATTATAATTTTCATATAATTTTACAAAGGTACTATTTTCAACTATACCAGTTACTGGAAGTTTATTATTTTTTTGGAATCTTTTTACTGCTTCTTCGGTAACAGTACCAAAGTAAGTACTTAGACTATTAGTAAATAAACATTTATTATCTATAAGCATTTTTTGTAAAACTTTAACACATTCTGATTTAGATCCTTTTTTAAGTCTATTCTCAAATATATTTATGTCTTTTATAATTTTAGTTTCAATAGGTAATTTAGTAACTTGTTCATCTATAATAAGTGTAGGTTTGTTAAAAATAATTATACTATCAAATATATCTATAATTTTCTTTTCATCTTTTATACTAGCAACATAAATATAATCAATAAAGTCTATAAAAAACCTAATCTTATTAATCACATCAGTTATATTAGTTATTGTTCTAATATAAAAATAAATAATAATTTTTGGAAAATAAAATTTAATATCTAATACAAGTTTTATATTGTTTACATTATATATTTTAAATATTAGTGGCTTATTATTATATGATTTTGCAATATGTTTCATTATATCTAAATAACTATTTAACATGTTATCATTTAGTTCAATTGTTTCTTTGACAGTTTTGTTTGGTTGATCTGGTTTTTCTATTTGATCCGAAATATCTGATTGTTCTGATTGGTCTTGATGTTCTGATTGTGTTTGTTTTGTTTCTTGTATTGGGTATTCTTTAATACCTATTAATTTTTTAGTATTATTAATTGCTATAAGTTTATATTTATTAAATTCTTTATATACTTTTTCCCATGAATTATTAATATATATTATTTGTTTTCCATGTGATATGTGAATTTGAATATTATTATATATATCTCCATATTCTATACGAACATCTTTTTCATAATTGTTAAAAAAAGGAAGATTCATACCATCATAGTTTTTAAATACAGGTGGATCTACTAATGATTTATTAATATTATATTTATGATAACGCCCCCATTTTGCTACATTTTTGAGACAATTATTATCGTTAATAAATGATATAAATATATCACATTGGAAAAAAGAAGAAACATAATTATTAATAATAAATTTATGTGTGTATATTTGATATCCTCCTTTGGCATTTTTAATTAAAAAACCATTGGTTCTGAGTGTATCAAATAATGATGTATCGAAATCATTTATTAAAATAATAATATCATAATCATCGACCCATGGTATTGATTTACCATTTCTTAATAGTCCAATAGAATTGCCAGCAAAAAGATAATATTTTATATCACTTTGTTCCATTATTTTAAAGAAAATTTTTGCAACATTTGCTATAAAGTCAGTAAATAAATTTATTTTAGAAGGATAAATACTGTTTAGGGGAGAATATAATAGTTTAGATTTTTCTACACTAAAAATTTTTTCCATATATTTATAGATGAAAAAAATTATTACATTTGGAACATATGATTTATTTCATATCGGTCATTTAAATATTTTAAAAAGAGCTAAAGCATTAGGAGACTATCTAATTGTAGGTATTAGCTCGGACGAACTTAATATTAAAAAGGGTAAAAAATCAGTAATACCATTAGAAGAACGTGTAGAAATAATAAAAGCAATAAAATATGTTGATGAAATTTTTATTGAAGATAGTTTAGAATTAAAAGATGAATATATTAAAAAATATAATGCTGATTTATTAGTGATGGGTGATGATTGGAAAGATAAGTTTAATTGGGTTTCATGCCCTGTTATATATTTAGATAGAACCCCTAATATTTCTACCACACAAATAAAAGAATATATTCATAATAAAAATTACAATTAAATAATAATTTATGAATCATAAAAAGTATCTTGAATAAATGTAACAACATCATTTATCTTATACTTTGATTCATCAATATCGATTTCTATTTCATACTCAAATAGTCCATTTTTTGAATGGTATTGAATATCATTAACTAATAGAACGAATTGATTAGAATCGTGTAATTTCATATCAAAATTAAGTACTGTATTGTTATTACAAATTTTAGTAATGTCATTTGATTCTGATCTTAAAAAGATAGTTTTCCATCCAAATGGTTTTATAATTAAATTGAAAACAGTATGGAATCTTACACTACTTTTATTAATATATCCAGCTTTAATAATCATTGAATTAA
>JACCEB011253186.1_pt1 | contig 36442 bp, 22 predicted proteins | sample 7454761 | NCBI WGS metagenome assembly JACCEB01 (sample SAMN15323454, study PRJNA562643) | freshwater metagenome | isolation source: river surface water | place: USA:Blue River Watershed | collected 2017-08-18
GCATTCCATACTATAATTGATGCTTGAAATAAACCACAATTTAATATATGCATGAATAATATTTGTTCATGATAACATACTAGATTGTTTTCAAAATAACATAACAAAAAGTAATTAAAAAATCCTGGGGGTGTTATAGTATCCCCTATTCCTGCCCAAAATTCTGCTTGAATTTTATTTTCATCTGATAAATTTTTACTTATTTCTAAGACTTCTTCATACTCTTTGTCAAAATCTATTTTTGATTGTTCTGATATTATGTAATTTTCTATACTTTCAAATAAATTTTTATTTATTAAACCTTTTACATCACCCCATTTTGCTCCTAACATTTTATAATCTTCTATCGGTGACCATTTTTTTAAATTTATTTGACTGAAATCTTGTGTTTCATTTGGTTTTATTACAAAATCTTTATTTGGTAATTCTATTTGAACATTAGATTCTTTCCATCCATCCTTATCTCTTAAATTATAATATTCATATAATTCATTCTCTATTTGTTGTAATTCTTCATTATATTTTTCTTTAAATTCGTTGTATTCATCATCATAGGTTAATATATTTCCTTGTTCTGTTATAAATTCATACAAGATTTTAGAATTAAAAGTTCCATTTAGTAATGATAAACCTAATAATGCAATATGTCTTATATAGTAATATTTGTCTTTTTCTTCTAGCTCTAGATTTAACATATGATAAAAATCATCAGTATTCTTTATTTTTTCTATATAACCATATCCATTATATAATATTGATGAATAGATAAATAATGTTCTTGCTGCAAATGTAGGACCTAGTCCCTTCTCTATTATGAGTTTTAATACTATCTTATAATATTCTGTAAGCTGCATTGTGGTCTTATATAAACTATATATTTAATATATATATATATTTGTATTAAGGGTATAAAAAATTGATTTTTTTAAAAAATAGGGTTAATAATCATAGAGAAATATATATCTAAATAGTAAATAATGCAAATTCTTATCAAGGACATTCAAAACACTGTTTGTATGAACGTAGAATCAGGTTACACTATTAGTCAAATTAAAGATATGATTCAAGATAAATTTGGTTATGAACCTAGTTCTTATAAACTACACCATAATTCTAAAATTCTTGATGATTGTATGAAAGTTGAAGATTATTCTATCGAAAATGATTCAACTATCTCTATTATAGTCCCACTTATTGGTGGTGGCTCAGAAGGTACCTCTAAACAAATATTTATTAAAACTCTTCAAGGCAAAACTATGACTCTTGAAGTTTCTGATGCAGATACTATTCAATCTGTTAAAAATAAAATTTTTGAAAAAGAAGGTATTCCTGTGGACCAACAACGTCTTGTATTTAATGGTAAGCAACTCGAAGATAATATGACTATTGCTGACTATAATATTCAGGCCGACTCGAATATCCACCTTGTTCTCAGGCTCCGAGGTGGTAAGAAACGTGGTTCTAAGAAGACTTCCAAAAAGGCTTCAAAAAAGGCTTCGAAGAAAACTTCCAAGACCATGAAGTAAATAATATATATATTTAATTAAAATAATCTATTGTATAAAATAATGGTTATTAGATTGGAAATAAATATTGATTTAAAAAAAATAATAACATATTTTATATAATAAAACAAATTAATTTATTATGTTAAGTATTGACGAAATTATTAATCAAATAACTAATTTTAATAAGGAAATTACTGAATTAGAAAATATTCGTAACAACAATATTAATTTACTTAATGAACTAATAAATAAATGTATTGGATATAAATTTGATATAAATATCGATTTGTATAATAAAGATTCTCTAGAAAAAAATTATCTAGTAAAAAAAACATTAAATACAATGATTATTAATAGTTTAAAGGTCCAAGATATTATTGAAACAATTTCCAAATTAACTACTGAAATTAATGAATTAAAAGAATTTAATAATAAAAATCATGATTGGGAAGGTGGTAAATGTTTAGGTGATATAATAGATACTCCTGATGGATGTAGAATTAGATTTGATGAACAATCTAGGTCATTTAAGTTTAAAAATTACAAAAAATCAGATACCACAATTATTTGTGAAACTAAAGAAGAATGTTATCTCAAGGCTAAAAAATATCTTTATGATTATTTTAACAATCTCGGTAAAATATCTAATCAGTATAAATTTATACATCCAAAATACATTCAAGTCAAGTTACCAAATGAATTAACTTTTATTACTGATAGTAAGTTTATTGATTTAATTGAAAAAAATAAAATTAGCTCAAAGTATGAAAAGAAATATGACAATCATTATGTTATGTATTTAAGTGGTCATAAAGAACATACATTATTTTATAAACTTATTGGTAATTATTCTAGGGTAAAATATCTTAATGAAAATACATTAGATTTACGTATTGAAAATCTTGAAGAAACTGATAATTCGGTACTAGCCAAAATATCTACAAAAGAAATAGAGTTTAATGATAAAACAAATGAACCTATAAAACCTAAATTAAATAAAGATGGGTATGAATATAATACTTGGATCTTGGGAAAATATTCTGGTACAGTATTTGAGAGAACAAGTAGAAATTGTTGGTGCGTTGTTGTTAAAAAAGAGGATGGTTCTGTTGTAACAAAAACTCTTACATTTAATCAAAACAATAAAGACGAATTTTATAATAAAGCAGTTCAAATAAGAAATGAAATGTCAGATTCACACGAACTAACTAAAAATAAAATAAAAATTATTAGCGATGATGTAATTGAAGTTAAATTAACTAAAGACCAAATAATGATAACAGATTATAAATTTATTGAGTTAATTAATAAATACAACTTATATTCGACAAAAAGTTCTGAAACAAACTCTAAATATTATGCAGTAATAGATATTAATGGTAAAATGGAAAAATTTCATAAACATATTACCGGATTTGATATGGTTGACCATATTGACCGTAATCCACTTAATAATTGTCTGGTAAATCTTAGAAAAGCTGATCATAAACTTAACAATAATAATAGAAATATTAGTGAGAATTCTAATGCTGAAGTTCTTGGAGTCACTTATTGTCCTAAAGATGATTGTTTTAGAGCTAGAATTAAACAAGATGGACAAGAATATTCTAAACAATTTAGTGTTAAAAAATATGGATATGATGTCGCTAAACAAATGGCTATTGATGCTAGAAAAGATTTTAATAAATTATTTTCTTGTTCAAATGGATAAATTTTTTTAATCACAAATATATTCTTATGCTAATATACTTTAATTATATAAAAGTAATTTAAAGAATAATTAATAATTATAATTATTACTATGAGCAAAGAACTTATTATTGTAGTCGGTATTCCTTATTCAGGAAGAAGCACTTGGCTTTCCAAGAAATATTCTGAGGAAGGCACTGTTATCATCGAAGAATCCAAATTTGAAAAACTATATAAAGATGGTAAAGTTCAAGAAAGTGAATTCATTAGTTCAAATGAATGGGTTAACTCTCAAGTTAAAGAACAAATGGAAGCTTCTACCCAACGTATCGTGGTTTCTGTCTTCCAATCTAGACCTGACCATTGGGTAGAAATGCTTGAACTTGCAAAGGTTCATGGATATTCATTTACCCCAGTTAAACCTAATTTTGGTTGTCTCTTTTATGATAACAAATTTGGTAGACTCCAAGAACAAATTGAATGGGTTCAAAAATCTACTCAAAACAGATTCCCCAAGGTTGTTAAAGATAAAAAGAAAAAGGCTGATGAAGAGGAAAAAGAAAAAGAGAACCCCAATCTTTATCATAATATAGTTGTTGAATTCCAATCATCATATGCTTTTATTCTTCAAAACAGAGAGCTTGGTACTGATGTGAACAAATGGCTTGAAACTATTAACAAACAATATAAACCCGTTATTATTAGAGGAAAACAAGCCAAGGAAGCTCGTGATGCTAGACTAGCTAAGGAAGCTGAAAAAGCTGCTCGTGAAGCAGCCAAGAAAGCTGAAAAGGAAGCAAAAGAAGCAGCAAAGAAAGCTGAAGAGGAGTCTAAAGCTCAACTTGCTAACAATGAACTTAATCTTGATTCTGATTCGGATTCTGACTCAGAACCCGAGACCAAACGAGTTGTTGTTGAACAAGAATCTTCAGTTTCAAATGTATCCTCAGCTTAAAATAATTTAATTTGTTATTTTAGAAAAATTGAAATTTTATTATATTAATAAATACCTTAATATAATAATATTATTTAAAATGAATTCGGTAGAAGAATATAATATTTCCTCTCCAACTTATAGATATCCTACAGACTTAACATCTAGTAGAAGAATAGATGATTATTATAGGAAAATTCAATATTCGACACTTGTTAATTACGGAATATTAAATTTTAATTTTTACAATGTTATTGATTCATCTGATGTATATCTAAATCATACAAATGATTATATACATAAAAACTTATTAAGAAAAAAAGACAGTATTTATAATTTTCAAACAAACAGATTCTTTTCTCAATACAATTTTGATATTATTAATCAGAAAATTGGTTCTGCTATTTGTAATTTTTATGGAGAATATGGAAAAACTTTAGAAATGATTGATAATTATGGAATTATTTATTCGGGAACAACTAATATGTCTACAGTCAAACATAATTTTGATTGTGATATTATTATTAATTTATGTCTTAGAAATACTCTAGCTGAAAATCAAGGTGTAGTGTGTTTCTACAAATCTTTACAAAGTTCATATAGTAGAGAGAAAAATAATATAAGAGTAACATTAGGTTTAAGTAATGGAGATATTATTATTCATAAAGGGTCTCATGAAACTCAAATTTTTTCAATAAGTTCTGTTGAACCTGAGTTTTACAGAACACATTTAATTATTAAATGTAACTTTGTTTAATAACAAATTATAAGATAAAAAAAGTTTATTTGTTTAATATTCACATTCTTGATATGCAACAGGGAATGGAACAACATCTCTTATATTTCCATCCATCAGAGAACAGAAATTAACAAGACGGTCAAAGCCTAAACCAGCCCCGCCATGTGGAAAAGTTGAATTACGTCTCAAATCAATGTAAAAATCCAAAACCGATTTGTCCATTGATTTCTCATCCATACGTTGAACAAGTTTTTCATAGGAGTCTTCACGAATTGAAGAACCAATCAGTTCTCCTAACTGAGGTAGGAGTAAATCAACGGCTTGTACACTTTTTCCGTCATCATTTTGTTTCATATAAAATGACTTGAGTTCTTTTGGATAATTATAAATGAATACTGGTTTATGATATATTTCTTCAGCAATGTATCTTTCACAATATGAACCAACATCATCGCCCCATTTGGGAATATCTTTTGTGGTAATTTCTTTTGAGAACTTTTTAAGAATTGCTGACTTATTTTCTTCAACTAATTCAATTGCTTTATCATAACTAATACGTTCAAATGGGTTAGACACCACATTAGTAAGTTTATCAATAATACCCTTTGAAATAAATTTATTTAGTTCTGTATATTCGTATTCACAAGATTTTAGTGTTTTACCAATTACCGTTTTAACAAGTGATTCTGAAAAGTCCATCAACTGATTTATATCAATAAAAGCAATTTCCCATTCTAAATGAGTAAAACAACCTAAATGGCGTTTAGTTTTTGATTTCTCAGCTCTAAATGAAGGATTTAATGTATAAACTCTTGATAATCCAGCACAAAGCGCTTCTAGTTGTAATTGGGAACTTACTGTAAGGAATGCGCGTTTTTGAAAGAAATCTTCTTTGTATAAATCCGAATTGGTAAGCGAACCTATTGAAATACTTGTTTCATCTTTTTCAACAAAACGATCATGACAATTTGATTCAACAAGTTCTGCAATTTCATTTATATCATGAGTTGTAATTGTAAAAACTTCACCTGCACCTTCACAATCTGAAGTAGTAATAATATTTGGATCTAGATTATAAAATCCATTTGAATGGAAAAATTCATGAATGTGTTTTAATAGTTGTGATCTGATTTTATATATGTAACTATATGAACGGAATCTTGGTCTTAAATGTTGATATCCTCTTAGTGTTTCTAGTTGAACATTTTTCGCAAGAATTATAGAATTTTTATCAGTAACTAAACCAATTGGTTCTATTGTCTCACAAACCATTTCTATTTCTTGACCTTTTGCAGGAGATTTTTTAACTAATCCCTTAACTTTTACTGTTGCTCCACGCAAGTTTTCTAGTGTGTCAAAATTTGATACATTCTTTTTTTCACAGAAAACTTGTAGTATTTCTGATGTTGAACCATCATATAATCCTATAAATGCATGTTCACTTTGTGATCTAAAATCCCTAACCCATGCTGATACTTCCCATGTTTTTGTGTAATTTTCAGGTTCCACTTTATTCTCCTTCCAATCATAATAATCTTTATATATATCACTAATTTGATTAGGTAGTGTATTGGGAATTGTTTCGGGAAGCATATTAAAAGACGCCATTTTCCGTATATTATATTAATATTCTATTATTATATATTAAAATCATTTTTTTTTATTAATTATACAAGTCCATATTGCTCTTATTTTTACATAAATTTATTTTTAATTAATAAATTATGGTCTGAAAATAATTTTAGTATTTAAGATAAAACTAATAATTTTTTAAGACCAAACTGCTCTCGTTTTAATTTATTTTAATAATTTTACTTTAAATCTCATCTTAAAAATTTATTTTTTTATTGTTTTTTATTATTTTTTTATTTTTTTACAATTTTTTAAAAGAAAAAAGATTTTTTAAAAATTTCCTTTTAAAAATTTTTTTTTCTTACCTACACACACACAATTTTTTCATGGCTCCTTAGAGCAATAATCTTTTAATTTAAAAATACTATAAAAGTTAATATGTGTATTAATTAGAAAGGGGAATAAGCCGAAAAAAATCGGCATAAACAAGCCGAAAAAAATCGGCACAAAAAGTATAAAAAAACGGCTTATTTAAAAATATTTTAAATATAATTTTATATATAAGGTTAATAATTATATGTTTAAATATGCATGTGAAGGATGTGGAAAGACATTTAAAAAAAAATCTAATTACACAGATCATATTAATAAAAAGTATCCTTGTATACAAAAAGATGGTATTGAATTAAACAATGAATTAAACTACTCCCAGATGCTCCTTGAAACACAAAAGGGCTCTCAAAAAATGCCGAAAAAATCGGCTAAAGAGCTTAAAGAGCAAAAAAATCAAGAGCATAATGTTCCGATTATAAATAAAAATCAGACCATAATACCATCTGAAAACTTAAAAAGAAAAGAACTTTTTGATAAAAAAGTATTTATTTGTGAAATTTGTTCAACAAAATTTACTAAAAAGAGCAATTTAAATCGGCATTTTAAAAATTTATGTAGCAAAAAAATAATTGATACAAAAAAACCAGACCTAACATCATCTGAAGAAAGAACCTCAACCAAAATTAATATAAATAAAGTATCAAATGATTTTGACAAGTTATATGAAAATAGTATTAACACAGTAATAAATGGATTAGACGATAAAACAAAATTAATACTAAGTGTGTTAATTAAACAAAATAATGAATTATTAAAAGAGATTACAACATTAAAAAATACAAATCATAATTTATTAGATCGAATAGAAAATTTAGAAAGAGATAATTTGGAAAGAGACAATATAAAAAACACAAAAATAATAACAACTAATACACAAATAAATAATACATTAAATACAACAAATACCACAAATACTACAAATAATAATATAATATTAGCTCATGGAAAAGAATTAATAGACAAAATAGAATTAGAAACTGTTATGAAATTTTTATCAACAATAAAATTTAATGAAATTATACCGAATATGACAAGACATATTTATGTGAATGATGATAAACCTCAAAATAAAAATTTTTGTGTTGTTGATTTAGCTAGAAATAAATGTAAATTTTATAATGGTCAAAAATGGATAACTGGAAAATCTTCCGATAAAATAAATAAAATATTTGATAATGTACATACTGCTTTATTAGAACCATTCGACAAAGAAAATATAATTAAAACTATTGAATATATAAAGTCCGAACCTAAAAAATTTTCAAAAAAATGGATAGATTATTCAAAAAATTTTTTAGAAAATTTATATGATGATGATGAAAAAGAAAATCGCGAACATGTATTGAATGAATTAAAATACATATTTTACAATAATAAAAATGAAATTTTAAAATCAAAAAAATAAACAAATAAAAAAAATTGAAATGATATATTTCTGTAATTATTAAACAGGCTAATTTTATACCAAAAAACATTATCTATCAATAATCGATAATCAATATGGAAAACTTATCATCATTATATGATTGGTGGTTTAATACAGAAAACCAAAAATACTGGTTTAATTCAAATGAAGAAAATGACAGAATTATATTTGAAAAATTTAATATATTAAATGGAAATACTCAAAAACCTAATTTAGTTTTAACAGGTTCTAGTTCTTATGAACATTCAGATTCCTATAATTTGATTAAAAAAGAGGCTATTGGTTTTGTGTTGTTTCATGACCAAATAATTAGACATTTGGTGAGACATCAGATTAACGCAAAAATATTAGATATATTAGATGTATCAATTGGGCCCGAAAAGATTTTTCAAACTCATTTTAGCTTGATTGAAAATTTTATTATGGAATTTTACTCATTGTATTCTGATTTAATTTCAGGATATGACTTTTGTTTTACATTATTACCTTTAAGACATACACAGAATTATTTTAAAATAAAGTTTGTAATAAAAGAAACATGGAATAAACTTGATAAATTAAGAGAAATTGATATTGAACAAAAAGAAGACTTGACTAGGATATATACGAAATATCTAACAGCATCATACCAAAGAGCAAAATATAAACTTGTAAATGAACACAGATATTTGACTTCAAGTATTAATTTTCATAGAGACATTGAACACTATGTGGAAAAATATTCTCTTATACTAGATGAAAAATCAACATATACTTTTAATGATTCATATTTACATTATGACAAAATTAGATGTAATATTTTTCAGGAATGTAGTAAAATTCCGAAATCAAGTAATTTAATAATTTCGATTAGTGGAGGAGTTGATTCGATGGTATTATCTTGGGTCTTAACAAAACTTGCTTACAATATAATTTTTGTTCATATAAACTATGCAAACAGAGAAAATACTGATATGGAACAAGAAATGGTTCAAAACTGGGCAAAATATTTAGGAAAAAGATTCTTTTATAGAAAACTTGATGAAATTAATAGACCTAAATGTATGGAATATGATATGAGAAATATTTATGAAACATATACCAGAGACCAGAGATATACCGCTTATGTTCAAGCTAGTAAAATAATGGACTGGGATGAATATTATGTAGTTTTAGGTCATAATCATGATGACTGTATTGAAAATGTCTTTACAAATATCGCAAGTAAGACCAAATGGGAAAATTTATATGGAATGGAATTTGAGTCTAGAATTTGTTTTGGAGAAGAAAATATAAATTTCATTAGACCATTATTAAATATTACTAAAAAGATGATTTATAATTTTGCATCAGAAAATAATATTTTATTCTTGTGGGACAGTACACCAAAGTGGTCTCAAAGAGGAAAAATTAGAGATTTAGTAAAACCTAGTTTGATTGAATTTAATCCAAATATCTTACAGGGATTAGATGAATTGGTTAAAATACTAAGACAATCAACCGAATGTATAGATGAGTTAGTTGAAATATTTTTAAGCAAAATTAGTACAAATGAAGATAGTCTGATTTTAAATATCCAAATTAAAGAATTAAGCGAAAAAAAAATATTCTGGGAAAAACTTTTCTTAAAATTAAAAATAAAAAATAGCTCAAAATCTCTTGATAATTATATTCAAAAAATTATAAGTATAAAAAAAAAATTTACCTCTTGGGATTATAATTCTAAAGAACGATATCAATTAAATAAGGAGAAACAAATTATTTTCTTCAAAAATAAATCAAACGAGTTAGTTATTATTTTCTAATGATTTATTTTGGTTTAAGTTTATATAAAAAATCATTAATATATTGTAACTATATAATAAATTTAGTTTTATAATGAGTGTTCAAAATAAAAAAAATAATATATTCAATTTAAATGATAATAATTATTCTAATTATGATATGAGTATTGGAAACTCAAATGGATTAGATAATTTTATGTTTTTTAGTGAATCGATTGGAGGATTAAATGGTACCCCTATTAATTCACTTAATCTTAATAATTTAAATAATTCAGATAATTCAGATAATTCAGATAATTCAGATAATTCAGATAATATTGATAATTATGTAAACAATATGGAAAGTGAACAAGATTCTAGTTTAGATAATTCAGATAATTCAGATAATTCAGAACAGGAATATAGTGAACAAACAGAGAATATTCAAAACCAAACTGAAAAAACATCAGAAGTTTCAATGTTAGAATATTTAAATAGAAAACAAATAAATTATGAATTTTCTAATTCAATATCTAATGTTGGGAAAAACAAAAAAAGTAAAGAAGAATCTGTAGATTATACTGAATCAGATATTTCAAATAATTCAGATAGTGAATCCGAATCTGAAAATTCAAGAACAAATAGTATAGGTCATGATGTTAATAATAAAAATAATGAAGATAATGATATTTTTAATTCAGAAAATTTACAAAATGATTTGGAGAACATGGATAAAAATTATAATTATGAGGACATAATATTTAAAAAATACATAGAGAAAAAAGATATAGGTTTAAGATATAATGATGAATTAAAACAGATAAAGAAAAATACATTTGATGAATTAATATTATCTGTAATTGAAAATAATTATACAAATTTGCTAAATCAAATAGAAAATGGAAAAACTATTTATCAAAAAATGAATGAAAAAATTAAAATTTGTTGTGATAAAAATTGTAAAAATCCCATAAATATAAATAATAAAAATAGTTCTTCTAAAAGAATATGTTCAAATGAATGTTATAAAAGTATATTATTCAGGTCTTTTAGGAACACCAATAGGGGTATAAAAACACTATACCATATATTATTAAAAATAATAATAATAGAACCCAAATTTAGAAATCAATGTAAATGTTGTGAAGAACAATCAAATAAAGAATATTTATTAAATTTAGAAAGGAATTTTATAGAAAAAAATAATTTTACTGAAGGAATAAAAACTTCTTTAGAACCCAAAAAAATATTAGAACTACAAATAAACTTTATGATAAATAAATTTATGTCAGTAATAGGATTATTACCATGTGAATGTAAATTTAAAAATAAATTTCATAAATTTTATTCGGATAATTATTTAAATTTTAAAGAAACAATAAAGATTTATTCAAGAACAATTCCAAATGTAATTAAAATGTTGAAAACATTTTATGACATAAAAGATAATCATGAAGAATTAATTTTAATAAAGGATTCAAGATGTATTCATGAAGATATTAGATTCAATAATTTAACATATTGTAAAAAGAAATCATATCAACAAATTCAACAAAAATATGTTAAAGAACTAATAATGAAGATAGATATAATAAACAATTGGATAAAAGACACAACAAAAATAGGAATACATTTAATAAATCAACAAAGTTTAGAATATTTTATATATACTATGGAAAATTATGAAAAAAGTAATTTAATAACATATTTTAATAAAATATATTTAGTAACAAATGAATTACTTGATTTAAATTATAGTTCAAATAAAAAAAGTTTGATATCAACGATATTAAAATATGAAAAAATAATTGATGAGAATGAAATTATAAATTTGATTGAAAGTATAAAAAATCAACTAGAATATAGAAATACCAAAACTTCAGAAAAATATAATATAAATAAAGTTTTTATAAATTATGTAATTGAAAGTTTTAAAGAATCAAAAATAAATACAGGCTTACAATTTCTAAAGTATATAAAAAATATCAAGTATGAAAAGGAATTATTATCAAAACTTGAATATATTTTTAATACTTTAATAAGTAATAAAAACATAGGTATAAAAAGTAAAATTTCCTATTTAAAAATTTTAAATAAAAACAAAATAAATGTGATAGATTATGACATTGTAAATAAATTAATAGATATAGATTTAGGAGATAGAATAATATTAGAATTTGATAAAGGTGAAAATACTTTATTTAATGTAAAAGATTATAAAAATGTTGATTACATAATAAATATTATAAAGAGATGTGTTATTAATAATAGAGTAAATATATTAGATTATGTATTATTTAATTTAAATTCGAGTATAAAATCAATGAATATAGAACCAGTATTAATTTATTTATTAAATTTACCAAAAAACAATAAGACTACAAATAAGGAATATATTTATACAGAATTATTAAATACAATATTAAAATATGATAATAATCTAAATATTTTTATAAGAGAAGATAAAAATTATGAACCAATGTCATTAATAGATTACTGTATTGAAAATGATTATGAGTTATCTGCAAGAATTTTACTAGATGGAAAAATAAAAGTGGAATATTTACAATTAATAAAATGTGTAAACAGACAAAACCATATTATTTATGAATATATATTGAAAAAAAATCCAAATTTATTAAAAAATTTATATAATGAAGAAACAATAATTACATATTTGTTTGAATATTTTGAAAATAATAATTTAAATAACAGAATTTTAATGAGATTTTTATTAAAAACTATTAATATAATAATAAAAAATAAAAATGAAAGTATAACCACAATAATAAATTATCAAGATGAAAAAAATGAGTTATTTGGATTTAAAATCTTAAAATCAAAGTTAAGCGACAAAGAAAAAATAATATTATTTACATTGTTAAAAGATATTATTAATCCAATATTAGTAAATATTTATAAAAAAAACAATGTAAATACGTGTAATTTTCCTCTGGTAATATTTGCAATGATGCTAAATCAAGTAGAAATAACATATATTCTCTTAAATAATATGTTTAAAAATAAAACAATAAAAAAGATAAATTCTTCAAATGGAAAGAATACAATATTTGATTATTATCATACAGAATCCGAAATAAATTTTAATTTTATTCCATTAATATTTAAATTTATACAAGATAATTACAAAAATAATTATGACGAAAATTATTTAGAAAATAAAAAAATTATTTTGGATTATGATAAGGATTGTATAGAATTATTTTTGTTATTATGTGGATTAAGTATTATTATAATTAAATTTAAGTTAAAAATAGAAAATAATACACTGATAATTAATAAAAATAATAAATTATCTGTAAATACTGAATTCACAAAAAGTACTAGTAATATAAAAAATAAAAATGAAATAATAAAAAACAAATCTCCAAAACAAAATAATGGATATGTAGAAATAACAGTAGATTCAGGAACAAATAATATAATAGAAACTGAAACTAATGATATACCAAACAAAATTAATAATGGTAATAATAGAAATAACATAAACAAAAAAAATATATGGTTAAATACAAGCACAAGAAAATCAGAAAAATCAGATATAGAATCAAGTAAAATAATTCAGAATGAAAATTTATCATTAACATCTGATAAATCCATTTCAGAATCTGACATTTATTTTAATTAATATAATTAATTTCGTAATTAAATATATAAGAAAAAAAGTAAAATGAATATATATTACACTACAATTAAAGGGAGACGAGAGTCAAATGAAGATAGACATAATGTAATATTAAATATAAATAAATTAAATGAAGGATTAAATTGTATAAATTTATTAGGTATTTATGATGGACATGGTGGTACACATGTATCAGAATATTTAGAAAAAAACATTCCTCTTTACTATTGTGATAAAAAACTACAAACACCATTTTCAGAGGATTATCATTGTGAAATATTTGAACATTTACAAAAAAAAATTTTAGAAAAAGAAAGTGGTTATGTATGTGGTTCAACTTGTTTATTAAATATCATGTATAAACATAAAAATGAGATTCATATGAATTTTATAAATTTAGGAGATTGTAGAGCTGTAGTAGTATATAATAATGGTTTATCCAAACAAATAACTACAGATCATAAACCAGATGACCCAATTGAAAGAAAAAGATTAGAACAAATGGGAGGAGAAATTTATAAAGATTCTGAAGGTACTATAAGAATAGGTGATTTATCTTTATCAAGAGCATTTGGTGATGGCGATAATGCTCCATATATTTCACAAAGACCTGATGTATTTTATAAAAAAATAACCTCATTAACTAAATATGTAGTTATGGGTTGTGATGGATTATGGGATGTTATAAATAATGATGATTTATATGGATTACTCGATAGATTTAAAAAAGCTGGTTCCGTTAATCTTGCTGCAGATTTAGCTAATGAAGCATTAATAAGAGGGACTACAGATAATGTATCAATTATCATTATAGAAATTGATAAGCAAATAAAATAATTATTATTTATAAAAAATCAATATATTTATTCTTCTTCATTGATATCTACATCATTGTCTAAAACTTCCAATTCAGTTATTTTAAGTCTTTTTTCATCATTTAAAATATCTATTTTTTGTACTTCAGCTTCATCTACAGGTATCCATTTATTCTTATTTGGATTAAATTTACAACTCATAATAACTACATCAGAATTTAAGAAATATGATTTGCATTTAAGAGATAATATGTAAGTAGGAATATAAGCTATACCTATTTTCTTTTTAATATATGTAACTTCACTTGATGTACTTTTATTACAGAATATACCAAACAACTTGTAAACATCCGGAGTAGTTGTTTTCCTCATTTCTAAATTTAATATAATATCATCAATACATTCAGGATTAATTAATTCAAATTTAAATATCTTTTTCTTATCAGAAATATCTAGTAATTGAATATTATCATCATTATTAACTTCAATTTTAGCATCACCATTAACTAATTCATTTTTATATTTGTCATCTTGTTTGTCAAATATATATATTATTTTTGAACCTGAAAATTGTGGATAAAAAGTTATTCCTTTGATATTAAAGTTTTTAACATTTGGACCAAGATAATCTCTAAAAAGAGCAGGCATTTGATTTAATTCATAAGGTCTAGAAACATAAAAATCAATATTATTGGTCTTGTTATTTTTTTCAATATATTTATCAAACATATTATTTACATAATACATTTTCTTTTTATAATCCATGGTAATTAAACTTTTTCCAGCTAACATAAATACATCACTGACCATAAATTGATATTTAGGCTTATTTTTTAAACTTTTATTAGAAATTATATTTGAATCATTATCAATTAATACTCCATCAATAATTGTACCATCATAAAATTTTAAATCCACACTTAAATTAACTTCAGTAAGTCGAACTGCTTCTTTTTTAAGACTTTGACGATTATAACTAATCGAGCGTCTGTCAATCATAAAACTGTAATAACTATTATCTTTTTTAATGAAAACTATGAAAGAATTAATACCACAAGAATTAATTGATGAGTAGAATTTCTTATTTTTTAAATCATATATATCACCAACATTCTTGATAATAGTATATTTATGTTCATTAATCTCAATTTTATTATATAGGAAATCAAGTACATAACTTTTATAACTGGGATTTGTATCTTCATTATCTGAATCTAAATCAGAATCCGCTAGCTTCTCAAATTTATTTTCAAATTTTGGTTTGAATTTATCATTGGGTATATATTTTTCTGATTTATTGTATTTTTCAGATTTATCAGTTCGATTTTTGTTAAAATGTTCATGTTTTTTAAAATGATTATTTGAACCAAATTTATGCATTAATTTTGCTATTAATATATATAATAATCTTAATCTTATATTATATAAATTTCATTTTTTTTACTATTGTATAATAATAAAAACTAATACGTTAACAAGTTATTTAGGTTTATTTAGTGAATAAAGAATTTTTAATGATATTTTTTACATCCACAATTTTTATCTTCGGGTTTACAAATATTTTTTTTATATTTACTTGGAGTACAATTTTTTTTAGCTCCTAAAATATAATAATAATCAGTTAAATAAAGACATGTTTTAATAATTTTGTATTTATTCAAATCAATGATAAAACCAACTTCTTTATCAAAATTATCATCAAAGTGTTTAATAGTTTCAAATGTAATTTGTGGAACAGTATTTAGTAATACAACGTAATAATATTCAAGGTAGGTATTCTTAATAACTTCTAAATATTTTCTTTCAAATATAATTGTACAACATTTAATATCAATTATTGGTATTTTGAGCTCAACAAGTTTACAATAATTATATTCATTATAATCAAGACCAAGATAAATTCTATAGTTATTAAAAACTTTGTAATAAATTTCAAGAGCTTGAGTTGGTGAATAGTAATTTTCCAATATTTCTAATCCATTATAAGGGTTAATGTTTGGTAATTTATCTATTAAAATTAAATATATTTCTTCAGGACTCTTAAGAATAAGTTCGATATATGGGGGTAATCCAATTTTAATTCTATTAATTTCATATTGAGGTATTTGTTTAGCATTTATAACGAAATTAGATGTTGAATAAATTTGTTTTTCTTCATCACTATAATAAATCCATAATTCATATTTACCAACTTTTGTATTTTTACCAACATTGATAATACCATTTGAACTATCTATTGTAAAAGTAGGATAAGCATCAGGTCTACTTATATTTTCATTAGCTAAAAGTCTAATTCCAACTAATGAGTATGATATTGATGGTCCAGTAGATTTTCCTTGAATTATTGTGGATTTACCAATAATTACGGTTTCTGTTGGTGGATTTGAAGTTGTAAAATCTCCATAATATGATTTATTATATTGAGTTAATATCCATGGTGTATTTTTTATAATAGAAATCCATATTGAACCAATTGGATAAATGAATGTTGGTGATGGATATGGGGTTCCTAATAACAAAGAATTATAAGCATCGATATCAGACCAAACACCATCTGCAAAATATGAATATAATATTAATATAATTGGGAAAGGGAATAATAATATTTCTTTATTATCACTATATTTAATTATTTTGGATGATTTAGATGATTTAGATGATTTAGATAATTTAGATGATTTTAATAAATTATTTAATAAAATATTTTGATTCAATTGGATTTCATCAATACTACGTGTTTCAACACTTCCAGGAATAATATTTCTAGGTCCAACAATACCTCCAGCATCAGTACCTATAATATTTCCAATAGAATAACAATATATAACAATAAGACTACCATTTGGTAAAACAGAATCAACACCAACAATACCACCAGAATTATCTCCAATAATATCACCAGTTGAATAACAATACGATATATTAGATGACCCATCATTATTTGAACAGAATCCACCAACAATACCACCTGAACCATTACCGGTAATATTACCAGAAGTATATGAATATGATATTTCACAATTAGAATTTGGACCAGAAGCTAAATGACTACCACAGATACCACCTGATAAAGAACCAGTAATGTCTCCATTAGTTTTACATTCAACAATTCTATTATTATTTGCAGATTTTGAAAAATAAGAATGAGTAACCCAACCAGCATTATTAGCTAATGTTGAATTAAGTGATTTAATAATTATATTTTTGATTAGTATATTAGAATAACCTTGAGAACTAGAGGAACCATTTGAAACAAAACCAGGATAATTAGTAATATCAAGCATATTAATTATATTATTTTGACCATTAATAATGATGTGTTCACTAGCAATAATAATATATTTATTATTAGAATCAATAACTAAATCCTCAACAACATTAATATTAACAGGTTGTAAAGACGAACCTCCGCTAATAATAAGAGGCCAATTAAAGGTATCTACAACATTTTGTGTAATATCGAATGATGTATTAATAGGAGTACCTCCATTTACAACTGTAAGATTAAATATGGTTGTTGAATAAGATTTATTATTAGAGTTCGAGTAGAAAATATATAAACCATAATTTCCTGTTTCTGTAGTATTTTGAGTAGAAATAAGACCATTGGTAGGATTAACAGATATAGTTGGATATACATCAGGAGGTACAGGAGGAGATCTACTAATAGCTACTAAAGTATAAGTTATACCAGAACCAGTTTCACCACTTATACTAGTTGTTTGTCCTTGAGCAATTTGTTGAGAATTTGTTGGATAATATGATTTATTATATGTAGAAGATACCCATGGTGTGTTAATACTAGCAGCACTAACATCAATCCAATCAGTTCCAATTGGATTTAATAAAACACCTGTAGGACTATAAGTTGGAGGACCTGATAAATTAGCAGCGGCATCTAAATCATTCCAGGTTCCTAAAGAAGCGTAAGATTGAGTTTGCGAAGCTGATGCATTTTTATTAGCACCATATATTCCATTTCCTTGATAATCTGGAGGAACAGAACCAGTTGTAAAAGAATTAGAAACAGATGAACCAGCACCAGCATTAGAACCAAATACACCTCCAGCATTAATGTTTGTAATATTACCCGAAGTATTAGCATTAGATACTAATAAGGTACCAGAGTTTGTGGAAGCACCTGAACCTATAATTCCACCAGCTCCATTTCCAGAAATTTGACCGGTTGTATAAGAATCTACAATTGTAACTGCTGAATTATTAGAAGCATTTGAACCAATAATACCACCAGAACTTTGACCAGAAATTTCACCAGATGAAAATGATGAGTTAATTATGATGGTAGCTGAATTAGTACCAGAATTTGAACCAATGATACCTCCTGAATTAGTTCCTGTTATATTACCAGTAGAATTACTATCTGTAACATTAATTGTAGAGGAATTACCTGCATTATAACCTATAATACCTCCTGAATTTGTTCCTGATATTGTACCGGTTGAAGAACAATTTGTAACATTTATGGTTGAAGAAGAAGAACCAGCACCAGAAGCCAAAATACCTCCTGAATTTATGCCTTGAATATTTCCACTAGATGTAGTATCTTCAATAGTTATTGTAGTATTAGAACCAGACCCACTACTAGCACCAATTATACCTCCAGTATTATCACCAGTGATATTACCTGTAGAACTTGAATTTGATATGAGAATAGTACTGGTACCTAGACCAGAACTTGAACCTGAACCAGAACCAATCATACCTCCAGCATTATTACCAGATATTATTCCTGATGTAACAGATTCGGTCACAGTAATGCTACCGTTAGAAGCTGAATTAGGACCAATAAGACCTCCTGAATCAGAGTTTGTAATATTACCAGTAGTAAAAGATGTATTAATTATACAAGAACCAGAATCATTAGCTGCATTTGGTCCTACTAAACCACCAGAATTAGGACCTGTGACATCACCAGTCGAATATGAATTTGATATTTGTATTATACCACTATCATTAGCAGCCCCTGTACCAACTAAACCACCACAAGAATCTCCAGATACTATACCAGTAGAATAACAAGTATCAAACGTTATAGAACCAGAGCAAGCTGCATCTGGACCAGCTATACCTCCAGAATTATTTCCAGAAATTTCACCAGATGTATTTGTGTTTGAAACAGTAGATGAACCTCCATCTGATGAAAAACCAGCACCAGCTATACCACCAGAATTATCAGCTAAAATATTACCAGTTGTATAAGAATCAGTTATAGTTGAAGAACCATTTGAGGAAAAATTACTACCAACTAAGCCACCTGAACCAGTAGCAGTACTATTGATATTACCAGTAGAATAACAAGTATCAAGGGTAATTGTACCAGAATCAGATGCAGAATTTGTACCACAAATACCACCTGAACCAACTGGTACCCCAGGTTCTGGTTCAGCACCAACAATATCACCAGTAGAATAACAATTTGTAATAGTTAAAGAACCTCCAGATGAAGCAGTATTAGAACCACATATACCTCCAGAACCAGTTCCAGAAATATCACCAGTAGAATAAGTATTAGATATAGTATTATCTGTAGAACCATATGAATAACCAGATTGACAAACCCAACCAGCTTCACTAACAATTTGACTCCCTGTACTTAAAACTCCTATATTTTCTATAACTGTATTTGAATTTCCATCTACTCCAATAGAACCATTTTGTACCAAACCAGGATAAGTTAAAGTATTATCAATTGTTACAGTAATTGTGTCAGTTAAACCTTTTAACTCCACATTATCACTATCAAAAATAAAATATTTGTCTGAACCAGTTAATGTGATGTCTGAATCAATTGTTACAACAGTTGGGGTAGGTATACTGGATGATATTCTTATAGGCCAAGAATAATTTGCTAGTATGGCATTATTTATTGTTATAGAAGTAGTTATAGAGTCAAGATCCGGAACTACGTAAATATCGAATAAAGAAATTACTGTTAAAGATGTTTGATCATAAATATTTAGAGTAATAACACCTGTTGTTGAGAAAGAAACAGGAGGGAATTGTAGAACTGTGTATGTAGGGTTTGGAACTGATGATATTGAAGTTGTGTCTTGTCTTAAAACGTAATTATTACCAAGAGTTAATGTACTTAAATAGTAGGTAAAGTTAACAGATTTATTTTTTACAATTTTATTTTTTAAAAAGGGATATGTCCAAACAAAACCATTAAATGCTGTTAATCCATAAGGTTCTGTAGTATTAGTTGTATTTATATCTAACCAAACTGAACCAATAGGATTTGGTGGAACAGGAACAGTTCCAACAGTTAAAGCAGAGTTGGCTGAAGAATCAGACCAAGTTCCATTAGCACTATAACAATTTGAACTGGTAGCTGTTATTGCAGGATTTGAACCATATATTCCATTTGCAATATTAGCAAGTGTACCAGATGAATAGGAATTTGTAACAGTAACAGTACCACCATTAGCAGCAGCGTCTTGACCACAAATACCACCAGCAGAAGTAGTACTGACATTACCATTTGAAAAACATTTAGATATGGTACAATTACCACCAAAATCTGCAATTCTAAAACCACAAATACCACCAGCACCTTCTCCCAAAATAGCACCTTTAGAAAAACAATTAGTTATTGATGCATTAGCTCTATAAGTTCCGTATCTACAACCAACAATACCTCCTGCATATTTACCTTTGATATCACCAGTAGAATAAGATTCTACTATACTAATTGTACTAACAGTTCCAGTTAATGTACCTCCAGCAGCACCACCAACTATACCTCCAGCTTGTTCACCAAAAATTGTTCCTGTAGAATAACATCCAGTAATAGTACAAGTACTATTATTTGAACCAAGACTAGAACCACAAATACCACCACCTTGATAAGAACTTATATTACCTAAAGTAAAACAACCAGTGATTGTAATTGTTCCTAAAATACCTGCATTAGAACCAATTATACCACCAGCTCCAACAGAAGTAACATCTCCAGTAGAATAACAATTAGTTACTCTAGTCCCTGTAGCTTCATTACCATAATAATATTGACCAATCCAACCTGAATTATCTGCTAGATAAGAACCTCCACTAGTTTCCACGCCTAAATTTTGTATAGTAAAGTTATTTTTGGCTGAAATACCATCTGTACCATGGAGGAATAATCCTTGATAATCAAACATTGAATCTAAAGTTATTTTGTTAGAAGAATTACCATCAAAAGTAATATTTTCACTTACAACAATAAAAAATTTATTAACATCATTACTTAGCGTAATATTTTCTCCTAAAGAAACTGTAAATGATGTATTAGTATTATCTCTTAAAATAACAGGCCAAGTGTATCCATCAGCTGCAGCTTGTGTGATTACAGTGTTTGAACTTAAAATTGTACTAGAAGAACTAAGTACAAAAAGACCAAATTCCGTAGTAGAATAAAATATAGGTTGAGATGCTAAGGTAGCAATACTTGTATAAGTAACAAATACCTTGTAACCACCAGGAGAAGTAGAACCAGTTGTGCTAATTATACCAGTAGAAGAATTAATGGTAATACTAGAATAAACTGATGGAACTACTGGATTAAAATCTGTATTGCCTGAGGAATCAAAAATTTTTTGAATACCTACAATAGCAAAAGTACCAGCAGAAGGTAAGGGTAAACTGGCTGAAAAAATAGAACTAGAACCCTGAATTACGTAATCACTTTGAACTGGATAATATGATTGGTTAAAGGATCTGAGAATCCAAGGAACACTAGTTGAACCAGCACTTCTATCAATCCATGCTGTTCCAATGGGATTGATTAACGTGGCTGTATCAGGGTTGTATTCAGGTGTTGTCCCAGGTTCTAAAGTATCGAAGGCATCAATATCAACCCAAGGATCTGATGGACTAAATTTATACGAATAACAATAATTTGTTGTACCACGTGAATTTGAACCATAAAAATCATTACCATTAGTTATTCTGCCACCAACAAAACAATTTTGTGCAGACACAATACCATAATTATCAGTACCAAATGCCCCAGCAAAAGAACCAAATAAACCACCACTACCAGCAACAGTTACATTACCAAAAGTATAACACCTAAAAATTCGACATATACCTCCATTACCAGGGTCTGGTGAATCACCAGTTCCGGCAGCATAATTACCTACTATACCACCAGAGTCAGCTTGTCCTATTGTTCCAAGAAAATAACAATCTTCAACAAAACAATTTCCACCTCTTACAGCAGGCCATTCACCTACAATACCTCCGGCATATCTACCGAACCCTCCATTAGATGGAATATTTCCATAAGCAAAACAGTTTCTAATTATACATGTACCATTAGAGCCAGTTTCTTGTCCAACTATACCACCTGAATTATAACCATCAAGATTACCTGAAGAATAACAATTTCTAAATATTATATTACCTCCATTATCACCACATCCACCACCGATACCACCACAACCATATCTTGCAGCCGCATTAGTACCATTTACACCAATTTTACCATTAGAACTACAGAATTCAACAATATTATTAATTGCACCTTTTGCAAATGATTCTTGAACTACCCATCCAGTATATGCTCTTAAAAAAGAGCTTGTTGCGTTAGTACTAACATTTATATTTTTAACCAAGACATCAGAAAATCCATTTGAACCACCGAATGTACCATTTTGAATTAGACCGTTATAATCTGAAATAGACGATATTGTAACCGTTTTATTATCACCATTAAAAATAATATATCGACTACCAATAATAAAATATTTATCAGCATTAGCACCGGTACCAGTAGTAGAACTTGATAATGTAATATTACCATTTAAAGTTACATTTAAATATGCTGGAGACTCTTTAGAACTGGAAATAGTAAATGGCCAAGCTTCAATATCATTCCATGAAGTACCATCAAAATATTCGATCGTATCTAAACCACTTTTTTGTTGAATTAGAACATCTGTAGAAAATGCAACGAGTGTGCTAGAATATGAATTTATACTATCATTAAAGTATATTGATTTTATATCTTGGTTTGTACTTTCTAATACCCAGTCACCTCCATATTTAACATTACCTGTTTCGTCATCAGATGCACCAACAATAACACATGTTTCTTTTTCCAAAATGGAATAATATTTTTTCCAATCAGGATATTTAAGGGAATTACACATCAAAAAGTCTAAATTTTTTATTTTAAATAATTTAATCAAATCAATAATATTTTTTAAATTGGTGGAATATTCGTTTATATTATTAGTCAATAAATCATTTGATTCAAAAAACTGTTTATTATCCAATAACATTTTTCCAGATTGTATACCACCATCATCTGAAACAATTGCAAATCTTTCTATTTCTGTAAATCTTTCTTGTAATAAGGTAACTAACTCATTAAAGGTTAAACCTTGATTATATTTAAGAACAAAAGTTTGAGAATTAACACTAGAATAAAGAGCATTATGGTCTCTAATTCTTTCATCTAATAAAATAACATTTTTTATATTTGAAAAATCATTTATATTAGAATCAAAAATAAAATGTTGTTCAATAATATTCTTGGTAGGAGGAATATATTCAGTTGGATCATTTATTGAATTTGGATCATTTATTAAATTTGGATCATTTATTAAATTTGGATCATTTATTAAATTTGAATCAGTATCAGTACTCATAAGGAATGTATATATATATATATTGATATAAATAAATATATAGATTGCTAGGAAAAATTAATTTAAACATTAGCAAAATCACTAGACATAGAAGCATCTTCTAAAACCCCAGTAATGTAATTAGGATTACAAGATGCTCTATTTGTATAAGCAGGAGTATCTAAAAGTTTATCATAAACATTAGCAATTGATTTACCATAAGAAGATAAACCACAAGTACCACTCTTGCAAGTTCTAAGTTCAGCAAGCTTATCTACTTGGGTTTCTCCACTAGTTGAGTTTAAGTAAACATTATTTTCAAAATCAACATAATTACTTACATTTGCATTTGAAACATTTTGTTGAGACATTCTTTGGGCATCAGCTTGTTTAGTAGCTTCAGGTAAATCTTCATAATTTTCTTTAATCATTCTAAAATTTTCTTTTGATAAGGATCTCATACTTCTAAAACCTTCTTTTACTTCAGAAGCAGTTTCAGGGGCAGTATTAGCCATATTACCCATAGGATTATAAGGAGGTAAAGGAGCAGAATCAAAAACAGTAACATCTTCAGCAATTGAACTTCTATTTAAATTATTACCAGAAGGTTTGAATGTGCAGGTAGCACATGGTCTAGCATTATTATTATCAAGAGCAAGATAACCTAAAGCGAAAACATCAGGGTTATTATAATCATAAGTAAATACACCACCACAAGCAGAGTCATCAGAATCCATACCACATTTTTTCATACCGAGTCTATCCATATAACAATCTCTAGTACCGACTTTGCTTAGACCACAATTTTTAGGGCATTCAATTTGGTGTTTGTACATTGAATAAAATTTCTTTTTATAGTTAGATAGTTTACTAGGGTTAATACCTAATAAATTGCAACCAGTACCTTTAGAATCATTTTGTGAAATTTGATTCATAGCAACAAGAGATCTATCAGCAGGAGTCATAAATACTGGATTATTTTCTTGAGGAATAATATCACTAGAAGCATTTGAACCAGCACCGGTACTATCAATACTAGCATTTTTATCAATAAAGTTTTTAGCTGAAGTAATATCAGCCATAAGATTAGAATTAGAACCAGTACCCATCATACCATCTGGACTAACAACACTAGATGATTTAGAATCAATTTCTACTTGCATATCATTATCAGCAAAAAATTCTAATCTGTGTCCGAATAAGTACCATAAAACAGCAATAACTACAACAATTATCACAATATTGGTAATTGTATCTTCAGATTTTTTGGAACTAACATTTGGTAAATCCATTTATATAATATATATTACTATATATTATAATATTTTTTTTCAAATAAAAATTATAAGTGAAAATAATACAGTAATTTTTTATAATTTTAAATAATTTTTAGGATTAGGATAAATTATTAAATAGTAAAATTTAATATCTTTTAATTTATTATATAAATATATAAATTATAATGAGAACAATAATTATTCTAATCCTTTTATTAATTTTAATTTATTTGATAAGAGATGATACTAAATATGAAAATAAATTAGTAAAAACTATAAGTATTACAGAAAGTAATCAAGTTTTACAGGCTGAATCAAAAAATGGTTTAGATATACTTTCAGGATTAACTGGATTATTAAATACATCAGGAGAATTATTAAACACATCAGGTGATTTATTAAACACAACTTTAAATACATCAATTGAAGTTGTAGGTCAAAGTATCGACCAAATTAATAATTTAAATTTAAAACAAGAAGTTGATATTTCAACAGTTCAAGAAGTAATGAATAAAATCCCTCAAATGCCTCAAATGCCTCAAATGCCTCAAATAATCCCATTAATAGAATCTAGAACAGAAGCAAGTTTAGATAGTGAAATAACTGAAGAAAATATGAACGAAGAATCTAATGGAATAATTAATGGTATTCAATCAATAAATTGGGGTAGTGTTAAAAATGAAGCTCCAATTAAATACCCAGTAAATTTTGTAAATAAAAAAACAAGTAACCAAGAAACAGTTAGTCAAAGAATAGGATATCCTCAATATCCTCAAAATCCTCAAAATCCTCAAAATCCTCAAAATCAACAAAAAATAGAAATTTCCGATGGTCTTGTAAGAACAAGTACTAATTGTATGAATCCAATAGTATACAATTATTTACACAGAAACACAGATAATAAAACCAAAAAAGAGAAAGTTGAAAATTTTGGTAATGTAGTTGTATCAGAACAACCAGAACAATCATTCCAATTATCATTTAAAAAAATTAATCCAAACAAATTATACTATGGTTTAACTTGTAAATATATAAAAAATGATAGTTTTTATGATGCATTAAAAGATTATGGATTTGTTCAAACTGATGGTAAAAATGGAACAATAGTAGATGCATGTTTAATAGTACCATGTTCATATGAAACAACTGAAAAAGAAATAGATGATTTAGTAGCTAACGGAATAAATAAAAACATATATGGAGATGGAGTAAGAATTTTTATGTTAAACAATACTGATTATATGGTATCAAAATTATCATTATGGAAATTCTTAGTTAACAGATATGGTGAAAAAGTTGCAAGTACAATGATTCCATATACATGGGATTTAACATCAGATTCTTCAGTAGAAAAATTTAAGAAAGAATATGATTCTTCAAAATTATACATAACAAAAAATAATTTACAAAGACAAGAAGGTATTGAAATTCATAACTCACTAGACTCAGTAATAAATTCAAGAGGAAAAGCATTATTAGTTCAAGAATTATTACAAAATCCCTATTTAATTTCAGGAAGAAAAATAAATTTAAGAGTATATGTTTTAGTAATGAAAGATACAAAAGGTAACTTTAAGATATGTATTTATAATAATGGATTTATGTATTATACCCCAGAATTATTCGAAAAGAACAGTAATGATTTTAAGAAAAATGTAACAACAGGTTATATTGACAGACAAGTTTATGTAGAAAATCCATTAACTCATGGTGATTTTAGAGAATATTTAGATTCTACAAGAAAACTTACACCTATAGAAGAATACTTGGTAAAAACTAGACCTAATACTAAATTATCAGATTATGTGTTTTCACAAATATATCATTTATTATCATATATTATAGAACCATATGATGAAACATTAGGAACAAAAACATTAGGTGTAAGTTTTCAATTGTACGGAGCAGATATAGCTATAGATGATGAATTAAGACCTCAAATTATGGAAATCAATAAAGGTCCAGATTTAAGTGCAAAAGATGACCGAGACAAAAAACTTAAGATTGGAATGTGTAAAGATATGTTAAAGACAGTAGGATTGGTACAAGATGATAATTCTAATGGATTTATTACATGTTTAGAAAGAGTAGTAATAGATGGAAAAAAGATATATATAAACAATTTTTTAGGTAAATAAATTATTTAATTAATATTTTTTAACTAAATAATAATAATAAATTATTCTTTTTTAGGTTCGATAATATACAAATTATAATGAGACATTGGTGTAAATATATATACAAGCCATAAAATTGTAATAGCTAAAATTAATGTTAAAAAAACATCATTAACTTGATTTTTCAAATAATTCATGTATATAATTATGTTCGAAATTATTTATTTTTTTAAATATAGCGAGACTAAATCTAATATTATTTCTTAATGAATTATTAAGTTCCATAATTGTATTAATGTTATTAAGGTCTTTTAAATCATTTGATTGATTAAAATCATTTGATTGATTAAAATCATTTGACTTATTATTACTTTGTAGTAAATCAGAATTTATAGGCATACCACTGTATACTTGAGTACTTGGATAAGAAATAGTATCATTTTGTTTTAAATCTTGGGAAGAAAAATTAGAATTTGTTACTTGTCCAGATTGAAAATTTAGCCCAGACACATTATTATTTCTTAATTTTGATATTTGAGTTTCCATTTCTTTTTTTTTAAAAGCTTCTAAAATTATATTTCCAGTTATATCTCCACTATTCATGATAATAAATTTATATAATAAAGTTATATATTAATTTAATATTTTATAAATATTTTTTTTTATATTTGTAACAAACATTATTGATATCAACAAAAATATCTTTTTCATTAGGTAATTTTAAAATAATTTCAGGTTTTGGTGAGAAAATATACATCATACCAATACCAATGATAACTGAAATTAATAATAATTCTATTAAAATTCTCATATATTAACTTATATTAATGGTTTATATAAAATTTACAAAATAATATGACTAGACATTTAATTATATGGAGGATTTATATAAATACCATCAAAAAAATCGTCATTATTAGTATTATGTTTATTAATTCTGTAATAATTACTATTATCATCTGAATCAGTATCAAAATTTTTAATAGTATGGTCTAAAGGATTTGATTTTTCATATTTACCATATTGTCTATCTCGTTCTGAAAATGTTTTTGTTTTGGAATTTTTTCCAGTTCCAGGTTTAGTTTTTTGATTAGTTTTGGAATTATAATTGTTTGAATAATTATCTCCAGATGTATTAACTGAATTAGAATAATTTGATGAATCTGGTAAATTAAATTTAACTATTTGATTAGAAAAAGCATCATTATTTTTAGCTTGAACCATTAGACCAAGTCTTTTAAGTTCTTCAAGTTGTCTAGAATTTTCAATTTGGTCTAATCTCTTTTGTTCATTAAAAAGACTAATTTTATTTTCTAAATCACGAGACATTTGATTATAATGATTATTTTCTTCATAATTAATTGAACTTAATTCATCAATCAAATCTAGAATTTTTTGTTTTTCATTAGCAAGTTCTTCTTTATATTTTTTAATTTTATTTTTGTATTTATATTTCATTTTCTTTTTTTTATATTTAATATAGGATTCAGGGTCATCTAAATCAACATCTTCATCATCATCTTCAATAAATTCATCTAGATCATTAATATCTTTATCAAATGGTTCTTTATCTGGGTCCATATCTAAAGTATAATATCTAATAACAAGGAAAATAGCAACACCAATTAATAACACAAAAAAGAGAATATTAGGTTCAAGATAATCACGATAAAATTTACCCCAAGTTTGTTCAGGTTTAGAAATGATTGTGACAGGTTTAACTTCTGGAACATTTAAAATGTCATTAAAGTAGTCATTAATTTTGTTATTAATTAGTCCACCACCATATTCAGAAGTACCATTAAAATTATAAATTTCATAATCTCTGTTTGTAAGAGAATTCATTTTTAATAATAAATAAACTATACAAAAATATTTTAGTATTTTAATCTAAATAATAAAGAAACAAATAACTTTATAACACAATAATACTAATAAATATTATAAGGTTATATTAATATTAAATATTATCTATAAAGTATAAATAAATGTTTAATTCAAATAAGTTGAGTGACCAATTTGTCATAACACAAAATAAATTAGGTAATGGTGCATTTGGAAGTGTATATGTAGCAAAAATTGATGGAAAAGATATAGCTGTAAAGTGTGAATCCAAATCAAACCAAAACCTAACATTGATAAGAGAATTTAAGATATGTAGAAAAATGTACATAGTAAAAAAATATTTAAAATATCAAAATATATTGGCTGAAAATGAAAATAATGCAAATAAAGAAAAAATATTATCTCAAATAGAAAACATGAATTTAAATCCAACAATAAAAATATATAATTATCTTACACTAAATAATTTATTAACAATACCAAACGAGTTACAAATGGATTATATAATCAAGTCACGTTGTATACCTGAAACATTTTCATATATTGAATGTAATGATTTTAATTTTTTAACTATGGAATTATGTGGAGATAATTTTGAGAACATAACAGAACAATATACTTTATCAGAAAATTCAAAGTATTTTTTAGCACATCAATTACTACATATTATGTCTTGTATTCATAGATGCGGAATAATTCATCGAGACATTAAATTATCAAATTTAGTATTAAACAAGAAAATCTATGGTTTAAGTATAGAAAGTATAAAAAAATTAAGTCCAATTATAATAGATATGGGTTTAGCAAAAGAATATTATAAATATGAAGGCGAAAGAGTAATTATGATACCACCTCATCCAACCAAAAGTATAACTGGAACATTACGTTATATTAGTTTAAATATACATGAATTTAAAAGTCCAACAATAGTAGATGATTTAATTAGTTTAACTTATTCTCTCATAGTAATATTTACAGATAAAAACCTTCCTTGGGTAGGTCATAAAAAAGATACAGAAAAATTTGACCCATCAAAACATATTCATACAAATTGCAAATGTGGATATCATAAAAATAAAGAAAATGGTGTTACAAAAACTAATAACACAATAGCTGAAGTAAAATTTCATACTCCGTTAGAAGATTTAGTAAATAATAAATACAAATTCTTAGTAAAGTGGTTAAAATATTTATATTCATTAAAACCAAAACAATTACCAAGTTACAATCAATTATACAGAATGTTAAGAGAAGAATCTAAAAACATAGATTATACTGGTTTTGAATTATATGCTAAACCAGAAATTAATGAATAATTTAATAAATTAAGTAATTAAAAACGTCTAGCTCTTCTTCTTAATTTAGTTAAATCAATTCTCGAACTAGAGTCATCTTGACTATATTTATCATCAAAATTATTTGTGGTAGAGTTATCATTATCATTATAATTGTCATTATTTTCAAAAGATTCAAACATTACTTTTTTAGATTTTTCCTCATTGTTATTATTATTTAAATTATTATTAACATTACTATTATTACTATCAATATCATCAACAACTTCTATTTTTTTATTTAAAAGAGTTTCTTTAATCTTTAGTAACATTTCAACTTTATTGATATTACTAATTTTTTCTTCAGATTTTGATAATTTATTTTGGGCTTCATCTAATTCATCAGATAATCTAGAATTAGAAAGCATTAATTCATTATTAAGTTTTGCTAGTTTTTTATTTTCTTCAAACATTTCAATTAATATTTTGTCTTTAATTAATAAATTATTAAGGACCTGATCAAGTTTTTGAGCTAATCCTAATTCTGAATTATCTAAAGATTGTTGTATTCCAAGTTTCTCATGTAAACTTAGAAAATCACTAGATGTAATAAATGTGGTGTTATCTTGGGTTTCTTCAGTTTCTTGAACATCTTGAACATCTTGAACATCTTTGACATCTTGGACATCATGTTCATCATGTTCATCAGAAACATTTTGATTTGATTTTAAAAATTCCATATTATTATTTAACCCACTAATATTTTTTTCCAAATTTTTCGTATTTTTTTTCTTGCCCATAATTAAAAATTAATCTATATTAGTAATTAATATAATCAAAACGATAAATAAACTTTATTAAAAAATTAGTTAAATTAATTAAGATATTAAGTGATGCTTTTATTATATTAAAAATCATCAGAACTGACAAATTCTCTAGATGTATTAGAATTATAAGCAGATTGATACTCTGTAACACGTTGTTCATGGAAATTAGTTTTTTGTACCATACCTATAGTATCCATAAATGTAAATGGATTAGTAACTTTATAAAATTTATCATATCCTAATGAAACAAATAATCTATCCGCAACATATTTAATATATTGATTCATTAATTCAGAATTAAGACCAATAAGTTTACATTGAATACTATCATTAACAAATTCAGATGCAATATCAACTGATTCTGTAATAATTTTAGTAATTTCAGATTTACTAGGTTTATTAATAATAAGTTTATAAAGTTCACAAGCAAATTCAGCATGCATACCTTCGTCTCTTGAAATAAATTCGTTAGATTTAATAAGACCATTCATAAAAAGTTTACCAGAACCTTTATATTTTTTTAACCAGAAAATAGTAGCAAATGCTCCAGAAAACATAATTCCTTCAACACAAGCAAAAGCGACAATTCTAGAAGCGATATTTGTATCTGAATCAATCCATTTTAGTGCCCAGTCAGAAATTTTTTTAATTGAAGGGATAGTAGTAATTGAATTAAAAAGATGTTCTTTTTCATCTTTGTCTTTAATTAAATTATCTAACATCAATGTATAAGTTTCCGAATGTACATTTTCCATCATCATTTGAAAATTATAAGTAACTTTAGCTTCATTGATTGTAATTTGATTAAGTAATCTAGAACTGATATTTAGATTAACAATACCATCAGTATTCGCGAAGAAAGCTAAAATCATTTTTATAACATGTTTTTCATTAGAATCAAGAGTTTCCCAATCTTTATAATCTTGAGAAAAATCAATTTCTTCAGCTTTCCAAAAGGCAGATTGTTGTTTTTTATAAAGATTCCATAAACCAGTATAAACTATTGGATAAAGACAAAATCTAGAATTTTTTTCGTCTAGAATAGGTTCATGTTCAATTTCACTAGTATAATACAGGTCTGATTTTGTTTCAACAAATTTATTCATAAATTCTATAATAATTGTATTATATTTTTATAATTTTTCAATTTTATTGGTTCAGATGATATCATCTGGTGTTTTTTGTTTTCCAAGACCATGTATAATCTAGACCATTTTTTTTATAAAAATACAAAGATGATTATGTATTAAATATAATCATGTTTAAGATGTATTATGGTATTATTCGTTAATAAGAAAAAATATCTAAGGTCTTGTTATATTTATATATCAAATAAAAATATATAATTTTGGTCTTAATAAGAAGGTATTTTATAATAAAAATAACTATATGGTCTTAACGAGTTTAAATAATAAAAATTGATTTTTAAATATAAATATAGTAAATTAAATATAAATCCTATGAGTTTAAAAATTGACACAATTTTGGATAATTTAATTGAAAGATGCAATGAGTTAAAAATTAGTGCTGAATCTGGTTACATAGAAAAATTAAAAACAACATTAGTTAATGGTTTAGTTGATGAAATGAGTGAATATCAAATAAATGATTTTATTGCTAGTACATGTGCGACAATGATTTCAAGAGAGCCAGATTTTAATAAACTAGCTGTTGAATATGAAATAAAAAATATTTATCTTACAACAAAAAACTCTTTAGAATTTTGTACAGAAAGACAAAAAAATTATAATTTAATATCAACAAATTATTATGAATTTATAAAATCAAACTTGGAAATTCTTAATAATCTAATTGTTTCATCAAGAGATAAACTAATAGATTTCTTTGGATTAAAAACTTTAGAAAGATCATATTTATTAAGAGACAAAGATAAAATAATAATCGAGACACCTCAAATGATGTTTTTGAGATGTGCAATTCAAATACATGGATTACATCCTTCAACAAATGAAGAAGATAAATTTAATTTGATATCAAATACTTATAATAATATGTCACAATTATATTTTACTCATGCTACACCAACATTATTTAATTCAGGAAGAACTTATCCTCAATTATCATCTTGTTATCTTTTACAATGTTCAGATGATCTAGATGGAATTTGTAAATCAATTTCAGATGTAATGAAAATTTCAAAATGGGCTGGTGGTATAGGTATTTGTCTTTCTGATATAAGAGCAGATGGTGCAACAATAAAATCAAATGGTGGAAAATCTAATGGTATAATTCCTCTATGTAAAGTTCTTGAAAGTTCTGCACGCTATATTAATCAGTCTGGTTTAAGATCTGGGAGTGTGGCTACCTACCTAGAACCATGGCATTATGATATATTTGATTTTATAGAACTAAGAAAAAACACGGGTGATGAAAATTTAAGAGCACGTGATTTATTTTTAGGATTATGGATACCAAATGCATTTATGAGAGCTGTAGAAACTGATGGACCTTGGTATCTTATGACACCAGATGTATCTACTGGATTAACCGATTGTTATGGTGAAGAATTTGAACAATTATATTATTCTTATGTTAAAGAGGGAAGATATGTTAAGGAAATTAAAGCCAGAGAATTATTTACAAAGATTATAGAATCACAGATTGAAACTGGTATGCCTTATATGATGTATAAAGATCATGTTAATATAAAAACTAATCAAAAGAATTTAGGTACAATTAAATCATCAAATTTATGTTCTGAAATATGTCAAAAGTCATCATCAGATGAAATAGCAGTATGTAATTTGGCATCAATTTGTCTGCCAATGTTTGTAGAAGATGACAAATATAATTTTGAAAAATTAGGTCAAGTAGTTCAGACAGTAGTATTAAATTTGAATAATATAATAGATATGAATTATTATCCGGTAGAAGAGACAAGAAAATCAAACTTTCGTCATAGACCAGTAGGGTTAGGAGTTCAAGGGTTAGCAGATACTTATATAAAAATGGGATATCCATTTGATTCAGCTGATGCTTCAAAATTAAATAAAAAGATATTTGAATGTATCTATTATAATGCATTAATCAAATCGAACGAATTAGCAAAGAAATTTGGTCCATATGAAACATTCGAGGGTTCACCATTTTCTCAAGGATTACTTCAATTTCATTTAGCAGGTAAAACAGTTGATGATATGGATAAAGAATTAGGTTACGATTGGGTAAATCTGATTGAATCAATTAAGGAACACGGAACAAGAAATAGTTTACTAACTACTGTAATGCCTACAGCAAGTACAGCTCAGATAATGAATAATACAGAAAGTATAGAACCAGTAACAACAAATATTTACGTAAGAAAAGTATTAGCAGGAGAATATATAGTAGTAAATAAATATTTGGTAAAAGATTTAAAAAAATTAGGATTATGGAATGAACAAATTTATTCAGAAATTGTATTTGATAATGGTTCAGTACAAAAACTAGAAATACCTGAAGAAATAAAGTCTATATATAAAACAGCCTATGACATAAAACAAAAAGTAGTAGTAGACCAGAGTGTTGACAGAAGTGTATTTATTGACCAATCTCAAAGTTTAAATTTATTTTGGGAACAACCAGATATGAGTAAAGTATATGCATCTCATATGTATGGATGGAAGAAAGGATTAAAGACAGGAATGTACTATTTGAAATCAAGACCATCATCAGAAGCAATAAAATTCGGAATCGATATTGAAATTGAAAAAAATATCAAAGAAAAAAGAGGAATAACTTCAAGACCAAATATAATTAATAATCGTATGAAAGAGGAGGAAGTATGTTTAACTTGTAGTGCTTAAATTTTTTCAATAAAAACATATAAGTTAATTTAATTTTTAGTTATAAAACAATATAGACGAAAAATGATATAAACATATTTTTATATAAAATCATTTAATAAAAATAAAATAAAAATATTTTTTTCGATATTATAATATATATATAATGTCAATCGACTGGAAATGCACAATTACTATGGCTATTCTTACTGTCCTTATCTACCTTCTCTTAGTCAACGTACTTGAAAGAGTATGGGGCCCTATGGTTGGTAAAGAAGGTGCTGAATGGTACAAATCAATGGAAGCCATGTTATTCTACACTGGTTTAATTGCTTACAACGTTAACCAACAATTATTTGCTTCATGCCGAGTTTAAATATCCAAATGAAACAAATAAATCAAATTAAATATTTTTTTATTTAGGAATAATAATCATATTATTATTTCTTAATTTCTTAGTTAAATTAATTATAAAACAAATGAATAAACACGATGATAAACAAATATATAAATATATAGAACAAGTAGATTTAGTAGATTTATATATAACAAAAAATATTTGTAAAATAATAAAAAACAAAAAAGAATTTGAATATATAAAATCAAATTTATTTTTATTAGGATTCAATAATAAAAATAGAAAAAACAGTTTAAAAATATTATTAGACAATTCGGAATTTAAAATAGTAGAAGAATTAATAAGATATGATAATGAAATACTAGATATAAAAACAGTAAATGAAGTAAATTTATTTCAATTATTATTTTCTATTGAATATTTTTATGACTTGATAATTGATATTTTAAAAAATGGAAAAATTGAGTTAGTAATAAAAATAGTAGTTGAACGTGATATAAATGAAACAAACTCAATAGATATAATATTATCACTAATTAATATTAATCAGGAAAAAATTATAGTTAATATTAAAGATAATAAAACTGATTATTATAAATTAAAAAATATGTTAAAAATAATATATGAATTCGGTAGAGAAGATTTAACCTTGTTAATAACTAAATTATGTTCTGTAATAAAGAGTTCTGAAATATTATTAGACATATTAAAATACATTAGACCTGATAATTTAGACATATATCCAGATAAAAATATGTTAACTTGTATAGACTATTTATTATTAACAGAAAAATATGATATACTAGAATATTTAGTTCCAAAAATAAATTTTATATATTTTGTAAATACTGAGTCTAGCC
>JACCEB011537768.1_pt1 | contig 36379 bp, 58 predicted proteins | sample 7454761 | NCBI WGS metagenome assembly JACCEB01 (sample SAMN15323454, study PRJNA562643) | freshwater metagenome | isolation source: river surface water | place: USA:Blue River Watershed | collected 2017-08-18
ATCTTGTCACGAAGAGTTTTGGCGAAAAATTAATGTGGATGTTGTATGTGATAGATTTAATATTCCAAGATATGATAACTTTGATGATGCTATTACAAAGTTAAAATCACAATATAACTTTCTATATAATAATAATGTTTTATAATGAATACTAAAATACTAGAAAAGGGAAATTTTATTCTTATTAAAGATAATATAGAATTTATTAAGAAGCATCTATATACTTATTTTGATAAAACAAAGACACATATAAGTACTATAACACACGTTAAAGACTCTGTAATAGTTATCAATATTAAAAACAATACAAAAGGAGATGAAATCTCTTGGATAGTAATAAATGGCTCCGGTAATAATACTACTATAAATAATCATTTTAAAGCTAGTTTGTTTAAATTTAGCAAACATAAAACTATTAGTACTGACATTGAAAATATTAGAACTAATTCTAAGGATATAGATTTTACGGAAATATTAAAGTCTATGAATAGAGAAAAATTATTAAACGAATTATTATGATACATTGTTATCTTTGTTACGCAAAAACTGATGAAAATTTTATATGTGACACTTGTGATAATTATTACTGTGAAGACTGTTCATATCACTTCAAAATACACTACCAATTTCAAGGTGCTAGATGTTATATATGTGCAGATCAGTATCATAGGAAAATTACAAAAGAAGAAATTAGAGATAATAAAATAAAACTAATTGTTGGAAAATTAGTATAAGATAAAACGGTTTACTTGAAATTGCTATGGTTTACGATAATTTTACTGAAATATTTTGGTAGTACGGATAATCAAAGTTGAGAAAGAAATATATATATATATATATTGAATAACTTATAATTATAATAAATGATAAAAAAAGTGATAGATAAGCTAATAAATAGCACTAATGATAATGCAGTAGAATGGAGAAGAAAAACAAGTTCAGCAAATAAAAGATGTAATTTTGAATTAATTTCAAATGATCCAGAAACTAAATTCGATTTTAATATTGATCTTGATAATGATCTTAAACCAAAGGATGGATATCTATGGATATATCACAAAGATATAATAGATGGTAAAAAATTGATAACAGAGTATAACTATGGTGGTATAAATTCATTACGTGATATTTTATATGAAAAATATATCAAAGATGAAATTAAAGTCTTTTTAAATGAAGATGTAGTATTCGAATCTATTTTAGATAAAATAGGTGATAAACAATATAACAGAGATTCTAAAATTGAGAAAATATTAAATGAGCCTGCTATTGAAATAGAAGAAGATATAGGTAAAAAGAAAAATTGGTTTGGATTTTAAAAAATAAATTATATGTCAAGAATGCATGAGGGTACAATTAATGAAGTCAAAGGACTTAGAAAATGTTTTAAATGTGGTACAATAAAAGCTATGGAAGAAGGAGATATTTGTAATTGTGAAAAAGTTGATAAATCTCTAAAAAGAGATAAAGTACTAGATTTTTTATTAGAAGAAAGAAAATGGTGGGAATTTTGGAAAGCAAAATAATTTACGTAGCATCCCCTTACTCTCATCCAGATGATGAGATTAGGGAAAACAATTTTAGACTAGTTGCTAAATTAGTTGCAGATTTAACAGCGGATGGATATGTTTGTATGAGTCCAATTGTTTATGGGCATACATTACTTAATTTTAAAGAAATGCCAAGTGATTGGGAATTTTGGACAAATTTCTGTCTAACATTTCTAGAAAAATGTACTGAAATGATTGTCTATAAAATGCCAGGATGGGATAAATCAAGAGGTGTTAAAGAAGAAATCGAATTTGCGGAAAAGAACAACATAAAAGTACTATATAGAGAATATGAAAATACCATTTAATGGTATTTTTTTGTTTATATAAATAACTTTTTATATATTTGCACTATGATAAGTATAAGAAGCAAAAGAGTAGAAGGATTTGGAAAAGGTAAGGAAATAAATTTCCCAACTATTAATTTCTTTTTGGAAAAACTACCTGAAGGTATTTCCGAAGGAATGTGGGCATCTAAAAAAGAAGGCTATAAATCTATATCATTAGTCTCTAAATACTTAAATGGATTTAGAGTAGAAACTAATGTATTGGGTTTTAATCTAATTGTAAAAGTTGGTGATATAGTTAATATTCTTTTTCTTAAAAAATTAAGAGAGCCTAAAACAAGAGTAAAAAACATAACTAAACTTATCGAAGAAGATAAAAAATTAGTAAACACATTCTTCAATGATTTGAAAGATGGTTGCTTTGATTGTCAATTATGCTATGTTCAGGATCACGGTTATTCAAACTACACAGTAGAGTCTTCTGTAATGGGGTGTTATGTAGAAGAAAGTGGAATTGATATGAAATATGTTGATACAATTTCACAAGAGGAATCAAAGTATAATGCTATTGACTGTCCATACTTTTTAGAAGGTGAATATTGGCATTTGGATGTTGATGGTGAAAGTGACTCACCTACTGATGAATGGATAAAATCAACGATTAGAGATGTTAAGTTAAATATATTATTAGATTAATATGCCTGAATTTGTAGAAATAGTTTGTGTAACAAATAATTATTATCATGGTATGCATGGTGAGATTTGTACATATCATCCAGAATTAGAAGTTAATAAAAAGTATATTGCTCGCTCAATGAAAAAAATGTCAAATTCTAATATAGGACATTTTTATGAAATTAAAGCTTTTCAAAAGATGTATAGAAAAGAAATGTTTAAAACTGTTATAGAGTTCAGAGACTACAAACTAGAGGGTATATTATGCGATTAAAATGTATTGAAGTAAAAACTGAAGATTCTATGTTATATCACGGATTAACTGTTGGTAAATATTATAATATAATTGATAAAGATGAAATTGGATATAAAATAGTTAATGATGTTGATTATTTATGTTGGTATGTAAAAGATTACTTTGAATCAGTTGATGAAATGAGAAATAATAAATTAAAAGGAATAGGAATATGAGTAAATTAAACAAAATAATTGGTTGTGCAGTTTACAATTTCTTCAAAAAAGGATTTGAAGAAAATGGACATTCCATAACATTAATCGTTGATGAAAAATCAGCATATAAATATTCTTTAAACAGAGATTATTGTTTCTTATGGAAACAATTCTCAGAAAGAATTGATATTTTCTTATCTAAAAAAGATTTAGATAGAAAACTAAAGTATATGAATATAACAGCTAAAAACTATAATGATATATTTAGTTAATTTTATAAATTCGGATGAATTCGTTATAATCGATACTATATGTGAAGAAGTAAGTTTGATTCCTATAAATAAATATATACTAAATAGTAAACACACATTTAACTTACCGATTATAAATAATTTATATTCTCTTAGAGAGAAAGGTATATCACTAGTATTATTTTTCAATAAAAATAAAGTATATTATATAATGGATGGAAACCATATAAATTATAAAGATAAAGTTCGAGATAAATTAATTGATGGTATATTAACAGTTAATCGGTTTCAATTTATATAATTATTAATTGAATTAATAACCATATCGGAAGTTATTTTCTTAGAGCATTCAAATTGTCTTACGGTATTCTCGTGAATAGGACACCAATTCCAATTACCTGGATCAAATCGTTTTTTATTCCAACAACCACCACAAACACTATCGTTTTTAATCCTTGTCATATTAGAGATAAATTCACATTTATCATCAATGAAACCAGATATTAAGAAGCAGTGTTTTTCCAATACCCAAGCTAACCAACTTATACCTGATGATAATCCAATGAAAAAATCAGAATGTCTTATCCAGTTTATTGTACTCTCGAATGAATAGTCGTCAATAGTTTCTAAACCGTCTATTACTATATTATTTTCCTTGGATGTATTAAATACTCTATAACCTTTTTCTCTAAGCCAATATACAACATCGCTCCAACCATTTTCACAGTTCCAAAATTTAAGTTGTGCTGTTGAATTGGTTGCTATAGTGATATATTTATCTAATACTGGTCGAGAGCCATTCATAAAATCTTTATTTATCACAGCTCTTTCTTCGTAATATTCCATTCCTAATATATCAGTACAGACTTGTCCTAATGGAATATTATTCCATTCATTTATATTTCGATGATCATTATAAACACCAATATTATAAGAAGCGTAACATTCATTATTATTTATATCACATAACTTAACATTTTCGCTATTATTGAATAATTGATTTTTAAATGTTTTAAGATTTATCTTACAATTATGTAGTGTAGCGAACTTCTCAATGTATGGAAACCATGCTATGGTATCACCTAATGATGAGCTATCAAATGATATATTAACCGTTTTATTATTTAAATCCATTACTTCTACATATTTTTTGAAAAGTGGATTATCACTTATAACTTCAACTCTCCATTTGACATAGCTTTCTTTAAATGTTTTTGTCCATTGATTTACTTTTATAGTGGAGTTATGTATTAACTCATTTGTATCATTATTATAAAATTTAACATTATAACTATAATTATCATCACCTAAAATTTCACACTTAGCACAGTTATTATATGTTACTATTATATTTATTGAGTAATTACTTAGATCATTTTGAATACGATCATTTAATAATAACGATTCGTATAACTCTATGTGTTTATTAGAAAATTCTGATAGAGTATCGTATTCGAAATTATAGTGTAGTTTTGAATCTAATGCAATTGAAAGGTTCTCAACATTATCATTCTCTTTTATATGAAAGCTGATATTCTTGTATTTATTCATATAAGAATCAATATTTCTTATAAACAATTTTTTGTTATATGATATTGCTTCTTTAATAGAGATTGGATTACATTCGTATGTTGAATTAAATAAAAATAAATCACAATGTGAATAGAAGTTTTCTAAGTCATTCCTTTCACCCCATACTATAACATTCTCTGGTATATTTGTGATAATAGTGCCCCAATATTCTTCAAAGTTAATAGCATAATTACCTACAATATGAAATATAACATTTGGATTTATATCTAAATATTTTCTTGCTATTTCAACTGTATTGCCGTGATTCTTACCACTTGACCAAAGTCCAACACTTAATATATTTATCTTGGTATTATCAAATGGATTTAGAATAGTTTTTTTCTTTTCTAAAACAGGATATTCGATTAAAGAATAAGGTACCTTAGTATCTTTAAAATTATTTAGTATGTGATAATTTGAGCAAAAGGCATATCCATCTGGGTTTATTATTTTGTTTGAATTATTGAACCATATATTATGTGTTGTTTCAACTACTCTCCAAGTTCTATCATTTGAGTAAATGAAATTTACAATATCAGTTGGTATTTTTTTACCATTGAAGAATTCCGGATTATCATCTATGTGAATAATATCTATTTTATTATTAGATACTATTTCCTTTATCTTATCTAGCTTTTCAATATCATTTAATCCATCAATGCATAGGAAGTTTTCCTTTACTATTTCTTTTATTTCATCTCTTTGAACGGTATAGATATCAGAATAGAAGTTGTATTCAATAACAAATATATTATGTTCAATTAAGGATTCAATTCTTTGTCTTAGAAATTCAGGCATTCCGCCAGTTGAAAGATGTGGTGTTAAAAATAAGATATTCATTTTAATTATATATGTTTTAATATTAAATGTTTAATATGTAAATGAATAAGTTATTTTTAATATATAAAAATAAAACGAAATATGAAATTATATACAAAAATATATAACTCTCCTTTAGATAATGAAGATACGTTCTCAGAAGTTTTTATTGAAGATAGATCTTTTTCTATTGATAGATATGAGAAAAAGTTAACAGTTTCTTTTGAGATGTATAGATTTAAAAATGAAAGAAAAATATCTCTTGATATTCACAATATGTCATTTTATGGTATGAATGATGATGAAGATAACAGTAATAGAACTTCTTTGATTTCTATTCCTAATATTAATTATGATTATGAGGTTGCTGCTGTGCCTACTAAGATTAGTGTAACAAATCCTAATTATAATATTGAGCTTGCTGCGGTACCTACTAGTATTCCGAATCCTAATTACGATGAACATAGACCTAGTACTATTCTAAATCCCGATTATGATGCATTGGTTGCTGCTGTGCCATTAACATTTATTATTAACAACCCTAATCATAAGGCATTGGTTGATACTATACCATCTAAAATATTGGTTAATAATCCTGATAGGGATTTATTGATTTCGAATATTCCTGTTGTAATAGATAATCCTTTCTATGATGAGAATGATGAAGAATCAGATGCTAAAATACCTAATCCTGATTATGATGCATTAATAGATGCTATTCCATTGATAGTTGAAATACCTAATCCTGATTATGGTGCATTAGTAGATGCTATTCCATTGACAGTTGAAATCGAAAATTTAAAATATGACATAGAAGTAAATTCTATTCCACTTTATATACCGGATCCAGAATATATCTTATATAGTCCATTTATCACAAATCCCGATTATGATAATCAAGTTGCTTCTATACCAAATTTGATTGAAATTGATAATCCGGATTATGATGCTGAAGTAGAAGCTGTTAATCGCAGAGTTACTATATCTATGTTAGATTATTTACATGAGAATGAAGGTGTTATGCCTGAGGATTTCGAAGTTGTTGATTGGGGATATCCTACTTATGAGGATGCTATTGGATATTTTAACGGTGGTACTATTGAAGAACCGGAATTATTTCTTAGTAATCCTTTCTCTCGTCAATGGTTACTTATTAATATTGAAATGAAAAATAAAAGTATATCAGAAGGTAATTCATTTGAATTTCTTTCTTAATAAAAAATCCCATCACAATGATGGGATTTTTTATTACAATTAAAACACATTTTCAATATGATTCACAACTTTATCAAATCTTTCCTTCCAGCCCCCACTAACTTCTATGAAGTTGCAGTTTCTATTTATTAATTCGTTTTTAATTACGTTATAATGACTTTCTCTCTCATCCAGAAAGATTCTAGTACCATCTTGCACTCCAGGGCAATCAGGAGTTAATAGAATATATAAATCGTAATTTGGTTTATTTTTTAGTGTATTTAAGAACCATTTTTCTTCTTCTTCGTAATCGCTACAAAACATTTTTAGAAACAAATATGTTGTAATATCCTCTGTATCACAGAATAAATATTTATTCGACATTGTTAATTCATAATCTTCAATATCTTGTCTACCTTTTGATATGGGAATAAAATCATCTTTAGTTATACAGTTACCATTCATTTCATAAACGAATCTACCATATTCTTCTACATAGTTTGTTTTAAAATGGTTTGCCAAGTCTTTAGTTAGCGTTGATTTACCAACTGATTCAGGACCCATCAAAACAATACGTTTATTAAAATAAGGCTTAACTTCATCGGGTAAGTATTCATAATTGGTTAATACGTTATCTCTAATTGATGTTCCTGATATTGGAATTTTAACACGTTCTTTATCAACTAAGAAGTGTTCAACACCAAGGTATCTTGCAAAATCGTCACCGTAGTTTTCAGAAGTGAATACAACATCTAAATCACTTACGATAGAGTAGATTTTTGGAACCCAATAGCTATAAAATTCATCAAGAGTTTCACACTCGTGGTCATATTGTGGCATATCACCATCATCGAAATGAAACACATTAATATTATCATTGTATTGATAGATTTCTTTTAACCAATTATATCTTACTTCACCTGGAATTGTTTGTCTTTCGTTGTGTGATAGAATAACATTTAAAACGTCACAATTTTCAGCAGCTGTGTCAATTAAGTATAAATGTCCTTTGTGTACTGGATAGCCTTTCATTACGATTAAGCCATTTTTAAATCTTTTTCCCATTGTATTAAGCCAATTATGGCTAGTATTAAAATTATTATGTAGGTTAGAGATGACAAATATAGCCCTTCTTTTAAGAAAAACCAAATAAATATGATGTCCGATGCTATCCAAAAGTACCAATTTTGTATAATCTTAAAACTCAGTAATGTTACTGCAATCATAGATAACGCTGTTGTTATACTATCGAATATAGGTGACTTATCATCTGTAAATAAAAGAAAGAAAAATATTATATAAAATAATAATGCGGTTGCTATTATTATTTGTACTTTTCCTATTTTATCAAGACTTGATATTTTTATTAATTTATTATACTTCCAATTATACCATCCTTGAATAGATTGTAAAATAAATATACCTTGTAAGAAAACATTAGCATACACACTTAAATCATAGAATATATACATATAAATAAGATTGCTTATTATACCAACCGGCCAGGTTAGAATATTATCTTTTATGCATAATATTACTGATAGTAATAAAAGAAAAACTCCAAAAATTTCAATTGTATTCATTAAAAGTTATACTTAAAGGTTAATAATCCATTTATTTTAGGATTAGAAAATAAATGTTTTTCGTTTGATAAAGCAAAATTTCTATCTAACATACTTCCATTAGTATAATACTTCTCACTTGTTAAGTTATTTAAACTTAATAAGATAGAACATTTACTCAAAGTATAACCGATATTAGTATTTAGAACTGTGAATGCTTTTATACTATTCTGATTGCTTAAATCTAAATATGATTTACATTGATTCTTACTTATAATTTCAAATAAGAAGTTATTCTTCTCATATGATAAAACTAAATTAGATATATTCTTAGGTGTTAAAATGTTATAGAACTCTTCATTATCATTTAGAACTTTAGCATATGTAAATGAATAATTATATTTGACTTTCAATGAATTACTTATTTTATATTTAATATCTAATTCTAATCCACTTCTGAAACTTTTCTCAACCGATTGTGTTAGAGAAACTCCACTTGGGGTTGTGCCACCTATAAGAGCAATCTCATCATTGAAATTCATATAGAATATGTTCGCTTGTAAATATAACTTGTTGAGTACATGATTTACACCAAATTCATAGTCTATTACACTCTCTGGTTTAACATTATTGAAATCTATTAGATAATCATTCTCATAGAATAAATTCGTTCTAGTGGGCTCTCTATGAGATTTACCAACTGTGAAATATGCATTAGTTTTATTAGTAAAATTATACATAGCACCAACTTTAGGATTGAAAAAATTCCAATTTATTTTATCCATTTCTTGACTACCATAGTAATCAAAGTCACTATGTCTAACTTGTAAGTCAGTAGATAATACAAGTTTTCCTAAAGTCTGATTGAATTTTATATATGAACTAAATTCTTTTTTAACACCTTTGTTATTTTCACCATCGACAAATGTATAGTTGTGATGTCTTGTGTATGAATTTGCGCTTACGCCAAAATCGATTCTACTATTTTCAGTTTTTAATGATAGATTTGAAATAGCTCCATAAAAGTCTGATTTTAAAGATAGATTTTTATCTCCCATCATAGCATAATCATAACTACCTTCAAGTCTATTATAAAATAAAGATGAACTCAAATTTAGATTACTATTTAGTTTATTACTTACTTCAACTTGAGAGAATGTTTGTAAAAATGAATCCCAAGCATTTTCCGAATTATAATTTGTTTTCGGATTTGTATGTATATCACTTTCTGATACCGCTTGCCAAGCCATACCATTATTTGATGTTCCTGTAAAGAATGTTAATTTGACATTATTTTTATCACCATAATATCCACCACTCATAAATAATAAAGAACCTTTACCACCTGATACATATCTATATCCATCAGTTGTGTATGTAGAAATATTTGTGTATAGTGCTAAATTTCTATTTAAACCGGTACTATATGTTGCTGATACTTTATTTGTATTAAAAGAACCGGTTGTATATTTTATATTACCTCCTTTATCAAATCCATTTGGTGAATTAAAGTTAATCGAACCGGCGAATGATGATACTCCATTTGTAGATGTTCCTACACCTCTTTGAATTTCAACAGATTGTATATTATCGGTGAAGTTTGGTAAGTTTGAGAAGAAAACACCTTGATCCTCAGGTTCGTTTAATGGGACACCATTGAGAGTCATATTAATTTTAGTTTGGTCGATACCTCTTAATCTAAAATATGTGTACCCGAATTGTGTACCGTTATCAGAAGATATTGTAACATTTGGAGTTTTACTTAAAAGAGATGATACTTCGGTACCTTGGTAGGTTTTCTGTATATCATTTCTATAAGCGATTTTTGTAGTAACAGGAGTACTTTTATTACTTCTAATACCACTAATAAAAACATCATCTAATTTAGTAATCGTGTCATTTGTCTGTGCAAATAATGCTGTAGTAAATAGGATAACAATAGCTGTTATAATTCTTTTCATTTTGTTTTGTTTTTGTGTGTGTGTAAAGATATAACATTTATATCTTTGCACCTAGGACTTATTACTTTAAAATTTTATCTAATGCATCGTCTCTTGTCACTGCTTTACTTGCTAATTTTTTCAAGTCTTTATTGTAAATTTCTATCTTATCAGATGATGCATTTTCTTTTATTTTTCTATCAGTGTCAATAATATAATCGAAAAGTCTTTCTATAAGATCCCTACCACCTTCAGTTTTAGAATTAAAGGTAAATGTATATGTAGGATATGATGAACTTGATGAATATCTTGGTAATGGTTTTTTATAGATATTAATTACCGCTATATATTTCAGATATTTATTTATGTGAAATCCAAAGAATGTATATGGAATTTTATAAATATTAACAGCATATTTAAAATCATTCGCTACAACACTAGAATTAATAGTGAATTCTATTTTCCTATTTCTAATATTCTCATCTTCAATAGTTAATTCTTTTTCTTTAATATAAATTTTCTTACTATCTGTTATAGATATTCTATAAGTCTCTGGTTCTGTGCTAATAGTAGCATTATATAAAGATTGTAATATGTCTAATTTATTTGTCATTTTTTTATTTATCATTGCTATTATTACTCCAAGAACCATTATACCAAATCCAAAACCTAATAAGGTTAAACTTATAAGAGGAATCATCCATAACGGACAAGTTACCCATATTATACATTTGTTTTCTTTTTACAAAGATAGTAATTTAAAATTACTCTCACAAGTATGTGAATAAATAATATATTATATAAGTAACAGTTAATAAAAATCTAACAGAAGTCATAAAATATAAAACTACTATTATCGTTATTTTCCAATATTCTAATATGTCAGTTGTTTAAATACTCAAATAGTTTATGTTGTAATTTAAAGCTCTTATCTTTTGAGGTAAATGGACCAAGGAAAAATGTAAAGAAGAGGCATTGAAATTTAATCATAGAATAGACTTTAAAAGAGGTAGCATGGCATATAAATCAGCATCCAATAATAAATGGTTGGATGATATTTGCGAGCATATGACAGAATTAATCAAAAAACCAGGCTATTGGACAAAGGAGATATGTCTTGAAGAATCTAAAAAATACATGAAAAGAGATTATTTCAAAAAATATTCATCAGGTGCATTCAATGCATCATATAAAAATGGTTGGTTAGACGAATTTTATCCTAAAAATATTGTAAATAGAAAATAAATTATTATATTTGTAAAAAAATAAATAGATGAATACACTACCAACATATGACGAAGCAGTAGCATTAACTCTTTTACCAGAATCACCATTCTACGAAACGGTTAAGTATATTGATAATTTCAAGATTTCACTCTTCAATTATCGTTTGGCACAGAACAAGGACTTTATAGATAAGAAAAATCGAGAATTAAGAGGTTTAACATTTGTTTTCAATACTGACGGCTCTTTATTCAAAAGATATATTTTACTTGAGAAATTCTTCAACTTAAATCAAGTTGAGTGGTCTATGTATTCTGTAGTTAAAGACTATAAAATAAAATCGGTAAATAATAAAGAAGATGGTTCAATTGCATCATTTATAAAACTACCAAATGGTAGAGTTTTAGGTAAATCTAAAATGTCATTTGATAGCGAACAAGCAGTTGAAATATCCAAAATATACGAAACAAATAACGATATTAAAAGATTTGTTGATTATTCATTCGAAAAAGATTTTACCATAATTCTAGAATATGTTTCACCACAAAATCGTATAGTTCTAGAATATACAAAAGAAGAATTGATCTTGTTAAAGTTAAGAGATAACAAAACTGGTAAGTTACTAGATGTTTCTGACTATGCTGATAAATTGGGTTCCATAAAAGTAGCCAAATCAGAAGCTATCTTAGATTTAGATACACTTATCGAGATAATCAAAACACAAGAGGATAAAGAAGGATTTGTTATCTTAACAGAAGATAACGATGGTAATGATTTTTCATACAAAATGAAAAACAAATGGTACTGCGATAGACATAACTTAATCACAAACGATTTATACAGAGAACACATCTTAATTGCTTATGTTCTTGATGAAAAGATTGATGATGTTATAGCTCAAATTCCAGAGTATGCTGTAGAGGTTAGAAATAGAGTTGATAAAATCATATCTGTTATCAAACACGTATTAGCTGAAAAAGTTTTAGACATAGAAAAATCATACGCTAACTTTGTAGAATTGGGTTCATCTCAAAAAGAGTACGCATTAAAATACAACAGAATCGATAAAAACTTTTCAATTGTTATGTCTATGGCTAACAGAGGTAAAGATTCATACGAATTGGCAAAAGATTGGTTAAGAGATAAAACCAATAAATTAATGACTGCCAGAGATTTCTTGTCAAAATATGATGATACTATTTTATTTGAGGATGAATTGGTTGATGAAGGTGAATAAAAAGTTTTGGGAAAATAGGGTTTATTATTTTTATTAATAGATTTACCACCAACATTACCACACTTAGCTTTATTCAATATATTCCAACCATTGCATTTGGTTTATTTATAATAACCATATGATTACATATTTCATCTATCCATTTATTTTTATGAGAAGCTTTATAGGCAGTAGAGTTTTTTCGACTAAACTCACCACGATTATTATATTTCAATGCTTCTTCATGACATTTTTCTTTTGTCCAATAACCCATTGGGTTTTTTATTACTATTTTCATAGTGTATATATTAAAAACATATCTTATGATTTCACTATTTAATACACTATTTAATAGAAAAACTATTCTACAAAAAAAGGGTCCAAATGGACCCTTTTTTATAAATTAAATACTGATGATATGTTACCCAATTTAGATATAATATCGTTGTATATTAATTGTTGAATTTTATTAAATTTAACATCTTTCAAAGCATCTACGATTTGTCTAGTTTCATTGTAGTAAGAATTTCTAAATTTTTCTTGTGCCATAAAAGCATCAGCTATGTTATTAAATCTATCTGATAATTTTACGGTTAATGCTTTCTCACTCATTTTTAACATTTTATCAATAAGATATTCTGTTTTATTGCCATTATATCTGAATTTCATTTCATCTTTACAAGATGTTAATTCCATAACGATGTCAGCAATTTCTTTACCAAACATTTCTCTAATAACTGAATATCCAATCCATTTATTATCGAAGCAGTCCTCTAGTGTGTCATGTAATAACGATACTATTAAAAGTACTTCATCAGTGGTATATAATTTAAGAGTGCCATTTACTTTTTGTACGTGAGCATCAAAGTAAGGTAATTTAGAAAATTTTCTAATTTGTGCTTTGTGTAATTCTTTAGCAAAATTCCATGCTAATTCTTCTCTCTTAGTTATCGGTTTATTTGCCATTGTTTTTATTTTTTACAAAGATAGTTATATTTATGTAAAAAACAAATTATATCCCAAGTTGATTTAACTTTATATGACTATCCGTAACAGTCATATAACTTTAACTCTCTATTATATCCCACATCTGAAAAACACTCAATTGGTACAAATTCTTGGTGATGGTAATAAGGACCTTTTAATCTAACGCAAACTTTATTGGGAAAGTGATAATCTAAATCTGTTACAGTGTAAGTTTCATTTAGAATTAATCTTTCATCATCATTATACGTGTCCGTTGTCTGTTTAATACAGATTAACTTTTGACCTATTTCAAAATCTTTATAATTAAGTTCCATTTATTTTAAAATTTCATCTAATAAATTATCTCGATTATATTCTTTGGTAATATCCGTTGACATACCGGTATTTAATAACATATAAATTAGTGTTTCATCATTCTGAAAACTGTGATTATCAATTGAAAATCTTGTAGTTTCATAACAATTTACGCTATATACTTTTTTATCAAAATTATAAAATGCTTCAGTAATTTCTTTATCATCAATAACTAATATATCACTTTTATATAGATTAGTGTATCCATTATAATTATCTATTTTTATATTAGTTTGTAACTCCAGATATTTAACCATTATTTTTTTCATAATATTCATCGATTAATACACCATTTGAATATGCAGTAGTTGCTAGAACATCACATCTTTCGTTCTGTGGATGGCTGTTGTGTCCTTTAACCCACTTGAATTCAACATCGTGCTTTCTATAAACTTCAAGAAATCTTTTCCATAAGTCCGGATTCTTTTTATCTTTGAAGTTAGTTCTCTCCCAATTAAATACCCATCCTTTTACTACAGAGTCAATAACATATTTAGAATCAGACGTTATTAAAACGCTTGCTTTCTTCTTTAGCTTTTCGAGTGATACAATTACACCTAATAACTCCATTCTGTTGTTTGTAGTGTGTCTAAATGCTTGTGAGAACTCTTTAACATAATCCGTTCCAACTTTCTCCATTACAATACCGAATCCACCCAAGCCTGGATTTGGTGCACTACTACCATCTGTATAGATGTTTACATCATATTTACTCATTTTTCTAATTTTTTTAATTTATTATCCTGAAAATCTATTACCTTTTGATAAATTATCAAAAGCCCATAATGGTTGAAAATTTGTATAGTGATTATTTAAGTTGTTCTATTATAAATGAGAACTTACCTTTATCTAAAATAAATAATCCATATTGGATTATATCCATTCCTATTATCACATCACATTCTTTTCTATGTGAAAACTCAGCAGGTTGTATATTTATTGACTTTGAATGATATTCTAACAACATTCCACAACCATATCTTTTTGATTGAATTGATCCATTTATAGTTGATACTTCGACCTCACCAGTTTTTTCTAATTGGAGTTCCGTTATTACTTTATTAGATATTAAGGTTTCAGTAGCACCAGTGTCCCAAAGTGCTTTATATGTTCTTATATCATCAGATGATTTAAAAATATGAACATCTGTTATAACCTTCATATAACATCAATTCTTTTTGATAGATTTTTGGTTAAATCTAAACCGATTGTCTCTGCTGCTTTTTTTAGTTCTTCTGGACTTTTACTTTCGTATATTTCAGTATATTTAGTTAAGTCAATAGTTTCACTTTTGTTCTCATTCTTGGTTAAGTCTAAACCAACTTCCATATTAGAAACAAAATCTTTGAATTTTTTAGTTTTCATCTTGTTTTTTATTAAATTTAGTATAATTATTCTCACATTTATGTAATTTTGTAGTTATGTGTCTTTTATATCTATCACCACTTCCCATACCAACATATATTGGTTGAAAATTTAGTTTTATATCTTTATAAAGCCATTCACCAGGTGACGTTTTATCTATTATTATGTATATATATATATGTATTTTTCATACATTATATATTTAAAATAATTACGCTCCTTTGAAACTAATATACTATTATATCAAAATTCTATAATTCCTTGATTAACTGTAAATACATATAATCCTAGTTCGAACCATGTGCGGATAACTTGAAGCCTATCATCATATACTGCTAATACATTGTATTTGTCTTTTATTTCGTTTAGATAGATTTCTTTTTTGATTGCAGTATCTTTTCTATAATCATCGTTTGGTCTCATAAACATTTCATCGTATTCCAATTCATGTAAATCTAACCAATCTTCTGTTACTTTTCTACATACACCATCTCTGCCAGTAACAACTAGAATCTTTCTACCTTTTGATTTGTGGAAAGCTAATTGCTCAGAAACAATTTCGTTTATAGAATCTTTGTACACATCATCCCAATCGAATGGTCCTCTTTTACCCATCAACGCTAATGTACCATCGATATCAAATATAACAGCATCTTCTAATTTTGATTCGAAGTTTGGTGTTAAGTGTTTTCTATCAGTTTTGATAACTGGTTGGAAGTCAAAAGAATCCATTAAGATTTTGAAATCTTTGTACATTTTTTTGATAACTGCTTCTCCAACAGTCGCTTCTCTTTTAGCATCTCTTTCAAGAGCTTTTTCAAGAGAGATATCAAATACTCTGTAATCTATATCTGCTGAATATTTAAATTTTTCGATAAAAGATTTGATGTATCCTACTTTAAGGTTAGTTGCATCTACTAATACATTACACTTTCTTAAAAGTGATTGTGTAATAGTAGCATCTACTAATGTAGTTATCATATCTTCTATTTTTGGCTCAGTCATTTGAGCTGATTTAAGCATTAATCTAAAATCATCTCTATTAACTCTAACTGTATCAGCGTTGTTTCTGATATAATCTTTCGCATATGTGGATTTCCCACTTGCAGGGATACCGATTAATATAGTTATTTTTAGATTTTTCTTTTTCATTATTTCTTTTTATTTCTACAAAGATAGGCATATTTTAGTGATATACAAAACTAATTTTTATTCGATTCTAAATTATGTATTATTTAATAAGAATATGTTTTGACCAAAATTCAACACTTTCATTATAGACTTCTCTATTCAACTTCTCACCATTACCACCTTCGTTAATACCAAGTGCATTTCTCATAATTGTTATAGGTACTAATGGGTCTGGATATGGACATAAAGTACCCATTATACATACAATACCCCATTCAACTGAATCATCAAAATAGAATGTGTCATCTTCTTCTTTCGGTTTAAACTCTTTCTCTAATTGCTCTTTTGAGTACAAAACAAATACGATATGATTTGCTGATGGTAATTTAAAACCCGGTGGTAACTGAACAAATCTTGTTAAGACTGCTAATTCATCAGGAGTTCTTTGTGAGTAATCTGTTCTAATATATGGATATACATCAAGTGTTATTTCTCTAACAGCACATTTAATATCAAAGTAATTTGGAATAACTAAATATTTACAGAAATCCCATTCAGAATCTAGTAAAAGATAATCTTCAGTACTATATTTATTTAAATAATCGAAAGCACCATTAACATTCATTAATACATCATCTTTAATATTCAATGGAATTTTGGTACCTGAGAATGAGTTTGAAAATTGTCTTGTAACAAACGGATCGTATTCTATTTTATACATTTTAGTAAATTATTTATTTTGTTATTTCTAATTAGCGAAACTCTTTTTTGATATTCAGAAAGTAGTATAAAGCTTTGATTATATGCATTATAATCTACAACAAGTAAGTCTTTATCCTCAACAGATTTAGTTAAATAAATATTATCAATATTATTTATTACTACTTTATCATATTCTGATAAAATTTCTTTTATTATATCATTATTTAGATTCATTTTTTAATAAGATTTCTAATTTTTTTATAATATCTAAACATAGTTTCTCATCGCAATTACCTGAGTTAGCAATTATAGTTCCTCTATTCTTATCGGTGTAAATGGTAAATGTTTGTTCACCATATTTTAACATCCACACATAGTAATGATACCTTGGTACCTTTAATCGAGTGTTATGCGCGCCAAATATGTTAGTTAATTTATCTTTCATATATGATGTTAATAAGATAGATCGTTCAATATCTTTACAGATATATCTAAGAACTTTTATGCTATTACACATATCAGTATCTTTGGGTATGATAACAGTATCTACCTTATTAATTTCTAACAGTTCTTCTTTTTTGAAGAATTTTCTAATTATATCTATCATTATTTAACTTTGCTTTTTCCAATTTAGAGTAGCACGTTTCCAGTTGCGTGTCCAATGTTTGTCAATAGTTTTTACATGATTTTTTCGCACCCATTTTTGTAAACTTTTCTTAAAATCATAATCATTAAATCCATCAGCTATTCTTATGACAACTCCTTCAATATCACCACCTAATTTAGATTGATACTTAACCAAGTCTTCAACTAAGCTTCTTAATTCTTTTTCATTATTCACAACACCTCTAAATAAAACCGGTACTGTTGGTATATCTAATAGATACGAATATTCTTCTACTTCATCCCAACTTAACCAATATCCATTATCTCTAACACCAAACATATAGAAGTATGATTCTAAGTCAGTATATTCGATTGAATGTATAGCATACATACTTTCACCAAATATATAAACATCATCTTCGATATCATTCTGTATCAAAGAGTGTAATCTTCTTAGTTCAACATCCCAAGGATTTGTAGTAAATTCTCCATGTGATCTACCATAAGCCCCTGGTTTTGTTATACCGCTATTAGAACCATCTAATTTTTCTGTTATAACTATTTCTCTACCAATTAAATAACTTATATCATCAGCGATCTTATCATCACTGGTAGCACCTGGTGAGAAATTTATGTGATATGATCGGTTATACTTATTAGCCATTATTTCTATTTTTTTACAAAGATATGAAAAATATATTAATAATCCATATCAAATGGATGACAATCATCATATGGATCGTAATTGTAAACAGGATGATCCCATTCATCATAAGCAACTCCATCCATAACTCTATAACCCTCACTTGTTATCGCAGTAATTCTACCACTTCCACCTACAATATTTGGTGAGTCTTCGCCGAATCTTTGTCTATTTAAATAACTTTGTCTGTGATAAGGTAGACTTTCGAAATCATCATTAGTCATTTTACCCTCTCTAATTCTATTGTTTCTAGCAACAATTAGTGGATCATATCCTGGTTTTGATTTTTCACGTTTGGATGCCGCGCAAGATTTAGAACAGCATAATCCCCATCCTCTTTTTAAGTTTCGATTATCTGCTAAATATTCTTTTGGACAATTGTCACATTTTCTTTTAGTATATCCCATATTTTTATTTATTAAAAAGTATTATAAAAAGTACATAAAGTACATAAAGTAGAACACACCATAATAAAAGCTTTGGTAGATTCATAACACAAGTCTCAAATAAATCTATTATTCTGCTTTTAGGCTTTTTAACTTTATATGTAACAGTACCGCTATTTAAGTTTCTATCATATAATACTATTCTAAATTGATATTTTGCCAATTTAGCATCACTTTCATCCAATTTCAAATTATAAACTCTGGATCCTTCATCAATATCATACATTGCAATAATATCGCCTTTTAAGCCATAAATAGCAACTTTTTTAACACCACTCATGAAGAATGATACTATATACTCACCTCCTTTTTTATTTCTAGTTATACCTATAAATCGATATTCTGCCTTTTTAGATTTCCATTTATTGCTAGATCCAGAGCTGCCTGTTTTTTTATCATAACCATAGTAGTCATTATAAATATCTTGTTTTTTAGTTTCTCCGGTAACACCTTCTAAAACTTCTATAAATTTTTTAGTTTTAGAAGAATCTCCTCCATTAACATCTGGATGTAGTTGTTTTGATAAGGATCTAAATTTAGATTTTATTTCATCTTTTGTTTCACTTCCTTTTAAGCCTAATACTTGGTAGTTATTCATTTTTAATTATTAGTTTGAGTTAGTCACTTAATTTCTGTATATTTATACCTTTAAAATTAAGGATATGGAAGTGTTTGAAGGCCAAAGCATACTAAACTTTATAAAAGAATTGCCAAATGATGAATCTTGCAAAGCTTATTTGGCACAAATAAAATGGAAAGATGGTTTTAATTGTATGAAATGTGGTCATACTAAAGGATGTGAAAAATCAGGACATAATTATCAATGTTATGGCTGTCAGCATGTGGAAAGCGCAACTGCAAATACATTGTTTCATAAGGTAAAGTTTGGCTTACACAAAGCCTTTTGTATCGTATTTGAAATGACAACCAGTAGCAAAAGTGTATCCAGTATTCAAATGGGAAAACGTTTTGAGATTCGTCAAGGTACTGCTTGGTATTTTATGCAAAAAGTACGCAAAGCAATGCAAAGCAGTCAGAAATATCCATTGTCAGAAATAGTTCATGTAGATGAATTTACTGTGGGAGGAAAAGAAGAAGGCAAACAAGGAAGAAGTTATGATTCTAAAAAGAAAAAGGCAGTAATAGCAGTAGAATTAAACCAAAAGCATCAGATAAAAAGGGTTTATGTGAAATCTATTGATGACTATTCTTCAAAATCATTAACTCCAATTTTTGAAGAACATATAAGTCAAACTGCGAATATAGTTACCGATAAATGGAGAGGATATGAACCTCTAAAAAAGCTTTATAATATTGAACAGAAATTAAGTGATCATGGGAAAAATTTCAAGGAATTACATATTGTAATCATGCAATTGAAATCTTGGATTAGAACAATACCCACCCATGTTAGTAAATGGCATATTCAAGCTTATTTTGATGAGTTTTGCTTTAGAATAAACCGTTCACAATTTAAAACAAGTATTTTTCATAAATCTATAGAAAGAATGGTAGATGCCAAGCCAATTTATCAAAAAGACATTAAACAGATACTAAGTGTATAACTCAATTATTAGTTATTAATATGGTTCACTAATCTCTTCATCGAATTCAATTTCTACATCATCAGCTATTACACTTTTGGCTCCTGATCTTTCAACCGAAACTGCTGTTATGTAACTATACCAATATACTCCCATCCATTTTGAGATACCTCAATCGTCCAAATCCTTTTCATAGTCATAAAATTACGTTTACAAATATACAAATTATATTTGGTATATTAATAATCCAAATAAAGTTTTTAATATATACCTTTATGAGAATAATTAAAAAATACGACAATTTTGTTAATGAAAATATGGAAATGGCTAAATCCATAATTGCTAAAAAAATGGATGCTTTTGATAAGTTAAAAACATTACTATCAAAAAATATTGGGTATATTGGTAAGTTTACCGAATATCTTATGGATGAAAATATTGGGTACAGTGACTTAGAAGTTCTGTATAAAGATTTAATGGAGTTGAAATCGAAAAATAATCCTCTTGATATAACTAAACTTTCATATGAGAAAGTGACAGATAAAATAATATCAACCAATAATAATATTTTGGTAAATGGATTATTAAAACAATTCCCAAGTGAGCAAAGAAAGCTTATTGGTGATAATGTTGATTTTTATTTCAATATATTATTAAAAGTAGCAAAGAAAGATGATTTAAAAGCATTTATATCAAAAATTTCTAGGTATAAAAATTCAAGTGAGTTAGAGAACGCTCTTAAGCTTTTCAGCAAAGATTCCAATAATGACAGAGAACATGTTAAATCTATTATTGAAGGAATGGAAAGCTATATTGTATTTGAAAATGATAATATAGTTATTGTTAAGGTTCCTGTTATTGAAGATATTAAAGTATTGGGAAGTGATACATCTTGGTGTATATTATCAAAATCTAATTGGGATTCTTATACTAAAGGAAGACTTCAATATGTTTTATATAACTATGTTAAAGATGAACACGATCCTAAATTTAAAATAGGATTTACACTTGCTAGAAATGGTGAACTATATACTGCACATGATATTTTAGATCATTATTCTACAAATGATTTAGAGAAAGTGCTTGAAGATAATGATTTAACAAATGTAAAACTTATTCAGATGGATAAGGACTTTAAAGTTATTAGTGAAGAAGATATTGATAAAATAAATTCTAAAAATTCTTTAGCATCATTAGAATTGCTTATAAATGGTATGACAGGTAGTGATAAGTCAATAGCTTATAAATTATTAATAAAATTATTTAATTTATTTGGTTATAAAAAAGTTGATAAAGAAGGAAATGTTATTGATAAACATTTAACGGTTCCTAAATCTGCTATATTAACTAAATGTATTAAACTATTATTTAGTGATAAGATTAGTGATAAATCGGCTGTTATAACAGAAGAAGATTTTAAGGATATGGATAAACGAGTTCTTATGTATATTAAAGAAAAACATATGTTCAAAAAGCTTATGTATTCACCAGATTATATTTCTATGGGTGTTAGAGAATCGTTATTTGAGTATGGTTTGGATAGATGGAGTGATGCTAAAATTTTAGAATTGTTATATGAAGGAACGGGAAGTGATTTTTTAAATATATCTAGTTGGAGTGTTAAAAACTATGATTTTTCCAAACCATTACCTGATGATAAACTAGCATTTAGTAGAGAAACTATAACAAAGTTATCAGATAGAGTGAATAAGATTTATAAAGAGGGTAAAGCTAAATTTAAAAGATCTCATACCAGTGAGCTTGTAAATACTGATAATAAAGCTATTGGTAGAAAGGTTATATTATTAAATTATTTATTGGGAAGAAAAGATATGTGTCCTGACCACGATAAGTTATTTGCTCTGTGTATAGAATCATCATATGATATTGAATATCCTGGATTATTTACTCAATATATTGATTTCACTAATAAGAAATTTATTCAATCATCAGCTATAAAAGTAGATAGATTAGAGAAGAAAGATTACCCTGATACACCTATCTATTTTAGATATACAGACTTGAATCATGTTCAAGCAATTATGGCACATTTAGATGGTTATAAACTATTATTAAAAGGTTCTGTACAAACTTTTAAAGAAGTTGTTAAAAGACCACCACAGTACATAAATGATTACGGAGAACAGATTGTAGCGATGGCTAAGAAATTACCATCAATTGAATCTGGAGAAACTATAACTGATGGTAATATTACATTAATAGTATCATGATTAAAAAAGAGAGCTAATGCTCTCTTTTTTATTTCCATTGTGTCTTTCTATTATACTTCCAAGTTTTATATTCTCTATAATCGTGGTTGTATATAGCTCTTCCATTACCATGTCTATTCACTCTTACATCAGATGGTGAGCAGCTATAATAAAAACTACCACTTCTCTTACAACAGATTAGACAATAGTCATAACTAGATTTCAATTGCTTTAATCTATACTCTCTGGAATTTACTGATTTGTTTAAAAAATTTCGATTTTTCTTTACACTCATAACTTTTAAGTGTGTTGTTTAGCACACCTCAAAGCATATCAAATTCTTTTTTCATGATTTAAAAAAATTATAAAAAATTAACAATTTATATATAATTGTTAGTTTATTTGGTTTATTTTTGTCACAATTTCTTAAAGTTTGTTTGGATACGTTAATTCTTTTATATTATAAAATATTATAAATTTTTATTATTATATATAATATTTTATAACTTCTGTTAGATTTTTATTAACTGTTACTTATATAATAATCTGTCTATTTTTTTGTTCCTAAAATAACTTTTTCGTTTATTATCATCAATCAACATATTTATCTTATCTAATGCCTTATCATTTTCTATATGAACATTAACCATTATATCCGATATTTCTTTAATCTCATTAATAAATTCTATGAAATCATTATCAGGTACTTTAAATGAATGTGTGAAGTCACTAAATGATACATACCAAGTACCTTCATTACTTGATTCGTGTGAATAAATTCTAAATATTTCGTGTTCAAATCTATTTATACTTACAATACCATAAGTCTTACTATCATTTTCATTAATAGTATATTCATCGAATAATTCTTTTATAGAATAAAGTAAAAAATCACCGTTCATTTAATTTAGCCCTCCAATCATCTCTTATTTTGTAATAGAATTCGTATATTTTATCATCTGGTTCTTTAATATCAAAACGATTCTTTATATAATCACGTATGTGACTCTCTGATAACTTATCAAGTCTTAGAAATATACCGCTATGTGCATAAACAGCGTTATTATTAGGATCGTTAAACCATTCATTAAAATTATCAACATTGAATACAATATCATCTGATACTTCTATATAAGGTTTTTCTACCTCTTTCTTCTTGAAAAAATTTACAAATTTGTCTATCATAATTTTTATATCTTAACAAAGATATAAGTTTATTTTGGTTTTATCAAAATAATATATACTAAAAACAAATTAAAAATAATGAAGTTTATTAAGACATTCAATGAAGCATTCTATAAAAATGCTAGTAAATACAAACACAAAGGATTGGAATATGTGGATCATATATCTAAATGGAGAAAGCCTGGTGAAGATGATACTTATTCTATTATAAGTGGTGTTGATGATAGTGTAATATATGTAAATGATAAAGATAGAGATAATAAAATAACAGATAGTATTGAAAACTTCAAGAGTAATTTTGAAAGAATACAAGATGATAAGGTTGATGCTATTATGAAAAAACCTGCTAAAGAAGCTCCTTGGACACCAGCACCAACAGTAGAACCTATAAAACAATTGTATTTAGACCCTGAAGAGAATGAATTCGTATTAGATTTTGATAATGGTGTTTATATACCTGGTGAAAAGGCAATTATCGCAGCGTATCTTATAACAGGTGAAGATGATAACTTTATAAATGTTATGAATATTAAAGAAATACCTAGCAATTCCGCTTTCTTTATGGATGGTGCTGTACCTTATGGTGTATCAATTCATGATATTAAATTACCTAAGAATAAAGTTCTTATTATAGAACCAGTTGATGGTAAAGAAGGGTTTAGTTTTATAAAATTACCATATTGGTTATATAAAGAAAATCAAGATTTGACTATTAAAAAGTCAAGAGTTGGTAACAAGAAACTTAAAAGATTAGATTTAAGAGATAGTAGTTTGAGCAATAAAGAATTACTAGCAAAATTTAATGATCCTAATGTTAAGAAATATTTAAGTGGAAGTAATCCAGATGAAAGAACCTTACAACTTATTGATGTATATAAAAAAAGAGCTTAAAAGCTCTTTTTTTCGTATGTAAGATATGAAAAACTATATTTATGTCTTTCATCTTTTTCGTGTTTTTCCTCTTTAACCAATTCCCAAGTATCATCAATCTCTGGAAAGAATGAATCCGCTTCGGGTGAGCAATCAACAACTGTTAATTCTAATCTATCAGCAACTTTAATTACATTCACCACAATAAACGAACCCATCACCGTCACAGTTATAACATTCAACTGTTCTATCTCCGTCACATCTACCACATGTTACTTTACCATCTTCACAGTTTCTACAATTTTGTTTACCATTACCATCACAGTTTCTACAATCTTCTCTACCACTACCGTTACAGTCTGAACATGAATTACCTTCGGAATCATTACCCTCACCATCACAAGTACTACAGTCATCAACAGTTCCGGCTCCACCACATTCTTCACAATCTTCTTCACCATCACCTCCACATACTTCACAATCTTCTTCACCATAACCATCACATACTTCACAATCCATTCGTCCTTCACCTTCACATCTATCACATTCAACAGTTCCCTCACCACCGCATTCAGAGCATCTTCCACCAGTTGTGGAGTCTAACATCATATCATAATAGTTATCTGAATTATTTGTTAATTCTTCTGATGATTTATCATAATATTTAACAGTATCAACATATGGATATGTATCACCATATCCTATTTGTACATTAGTAATTGTTATATAGCTATCCTCATCACTCAATTTAGTATTATCAAACATCAATGGTATATTAGAATAATCTTGTTTATGTTTATAATGAAATTTATTTTTTATAGCAAATTGTCTGAATAACTCTATATCATTACTTTGATTAACATAAACTCTATCCATAAATTTTATATGGTTATTAGTAGATTGTTGTATAGCATCCCATAGAATTGCCCTACCTATTATGTGTTCTTGATCATCATCAAATAATATAATTAATGATACATTCTCATTATCAACATAAATATCTAAATATTCTTGACATTTACTGTATCTCATACAAGAATTACCTAATGTTCCGTCACCTGATGCGTAATTAGATTCAAGATAATATTTTCTTATATCTCTACCTTTAACAATTTTAAAGTTAGTTTCAAATATATCTTTACGTTTTTTCATTTCTGCTTTAAACTTATCCACAAAAGCTTCTACATCTTTTGGTGAAAATTCAACACCAGCATTTTTAAGTAAATTATTTACAAATTTACCTATTTTATAAGGAGTTTCTTTAATACCCTCTGTGTTTTTTTTAATAAATTCTGTTCGGTATAATGTTTCCCTTTTCAACCCAGCGTAATTCCAAGTTATATGAGAAAAATCTGAAAAATCTGAATAGACAGTTCTGCCTAAAATATCCGATAGCTCTTGTCTGGTAAATTCTTTAACAATTGTAACTTGTGATTCGGATGGTGGATAATTTATATGTTCTATAGGATAACCCTTAGCTTTAATATCATGTGCTATTCCATTTTCACTATTATCATAAGGACTACCAACTATAACATATGGTAATTTTTCATATTTATCTTCTGGTATGAAAGTTATGTAATCGATTTTACTGAAATCAATTGCAATGTGATTTGTTTTAACGTTTACTTCTTCACCTTTTAATTTTTTAATTTCGTTAGAAATTGGTGTATTTATATCATTTAATATTTCTACAAAGTCAGATGTGTAGTTAAGATTTGCTTCGAGTAAAAGTTGTAAATTACTCTCGTTTATAAAGTCTATGTATTTTTTCATTATCTATATATTATATTTTTATATATATATTTATGAAAAGAGGTAAAAAAAGAGAGATATTCTATTTTAGATTAGATAAGGATATCTATGAAAAGTTTAATGAGCATATATCATCTGTTGGATATGATAAACCTAAATTAATTGCAAAAATATTAGAAAATTTTCTCAAAAATAACGATAAATAATATATTTTTCGCATTTAATATATAAAGAAAATAATTAAATGCCATGATAAAGGAAGTTTTCACAGAATTTATTTTAGAATTTGAAACGATAGATGGAGAGGAAGATGTTATTTTTAAAAACAAATTAATGCCACTTCTAAAATATGTCAGAAAATTCAACGTTAAGAAATATCGAATAACTGGTTTTAGAGGTGGCAAATGGGAATTGATAATTAGAACCGTTGGATATTAATCAATAATATCAGATATTATTAAATCCCTTGTTTCTTCTAATGGTTTCATTTCATTATAAAAAATATGAGAATATATTTCCTCGTTTATAAAACTAAGATTTATATTAGCTGTATTTGTACCATATTCACTATTTGAATTTGTTGATAATTTACCTCTATTCTCAATAGAAGTTCCCCAATATTTATATAAATAGCAATCTTCATCGAAGTAACTGCTATTTATAATTTTAATGCTTATAATCTTATTTCTTTCAATAATAGTATCATCATACTCATATATTAAGGTAATCTTAGAATTATTACTTGAATATAGAATATTTTTTATTTCACTAAATGCTTCTACATTTAAAGTTATAATGCTCCCACTACTATAGTAATTAATAGATTGTGATTTAGTTCTTATCATGATTTAGTTCTTATCAGTAAACTCATTCTTATCATTTGAAACATGAAAATTTTCAAATTTATAATACTTGTTATATACTTCCATAATTTTATCCATATTAACTTCATCCAATATATCAAAAACTGTTTGAGTATCACTTATATATTTATTTACTCTTTGATGGCGTTGTATATCATTTATTTCAGATCTAACACTAAAATAGTCTTTAACAATATCAATACGCTCTTGTGTGATGTACTTCTGTGGGTTATTGATAACTTCTTTAACGCATTCCAATACTTTATCAGCATTTTCATTTGATGTTACTGTTGAAATAACGCTCATACCTTGTTTATTAAGCATAGACATATAACACTGAATATAATATACTAATCCTCGTTTTTCTCTCACCTCAGTGTATAATGGTGATGCTAAACCTAATCCTAATATAGAATTAATGAAGTCAACATAGCCAAAATCTTCCTCAATAAGTGGTGATGATATAATTAATGATGTTTTATCTTTGAACTCATTACTCAATTCTAATTCTACATCATAATTACCCAACTCGTATTTTTTATCGATTGTAATGTTGCTAAATTCGATTGAATCATTGTTATAAGTAGAATTTTTTGATACGTTAATAATTTTACTTGGTTTAGCATATTGTAGTTCAAAGAACTCTTTAATATCAGCGTATGTTAGTGCTTCTAAATCTTGTCTTGAACCAATTGGTTCAAAATCATTAAGAAGCTTTCTACTTAAATTCATAGCATGTGTCTGTGATTGTTCATTAAAACAATCACTTAGTTCTTCAATAACTATTAATCTCTCTTTTATGAAATCTTCTTCTGTAATTTTGAACTCTAATAATAAATTAAGAAATGTATCCTTCCATTTATTAACACATCTATCTAATCCTGTTAAGTAGAATACAATATTATTTGAACTTGTGTAAGCATTATACTCTAGTCCATCTCTATCAAAATCTGTAAGTAGGTGGTCAACACTCTTAAAAACTAAATGTTCTAGCAAATGACTGATCCCACGCCATCCCTTTTTTTCTAAATTTGTAGAACCGTTATATACAATATAGAAACCTGATAGGTTGGTTTCTGAATTTAAATTTAAAATCATAATTTTCTTTATTTAGATATTTTATCAAAAAGAATAATAAAGTTGGTATTTATATTCCTAACTTTTCTAAAATTCTATTTCTTACAATATCCATTGTCTCAAAATATGTTTCCGTCATATATACACTTACATTAAATATTCTTGATTGATGTGTGTTGTGTATATTTATAGGATCTTCTTTAATTATAACATTATGCTCATCTATTAAATCACTGTGTTTTACATTACAAAAAAAGTGCTGATGATTATCATCACCATTAATTACTAATGTTGGTAGATTAACTCTTTTAAGATATTTCTTTCTTTCTTCATACATTTTTTTAGCCCTAGCACTATTATCTCTTGATCCTGCTATAAGAGTGGTGTATTCAATGTATTTTTCGTAATTTGTTATTAGAGAATATTCTTTTTCTATTATTTTATAGTCATAGAATTTCCCAACAGTTAACTGAACTGAGAAATAAGTTTCTTTTTCTTTAATACATTTTACCATCTTATTAATTTATTAGGTTAAAAAAATAGAAGGAATTATCCTTCTATTTTTATGAAAAACATGCAACATCATGATATTATATAAATATATTTTACAATATACTTATTTTATTTTAATTATCCACCATTACATTCGGGACAATCATTGAATCCCTCACCCCAACAGTTACTGCAGGTTAGACTACCATCTCCTTCACATTCCATACATTCAAATGTACCTTCACTATTACATTCTGGACATCCTATTGTTTGATTATCACAATCATCTTCTGGACAAGATACTTCTCCATCACCCCAACAGTTAGAACAATTAGTTTTACCTATACCACCACATCCATAGCAATCAACTTTACCATATGTACACTCATAGCATTCTACTCTACCAGTACTATCACAAATATCACATCTACCACCATTAGTAGAATCTAGTTTTAGATTATATTTAGAAGAGCTATTAGATAGAACACCATTATAATTATAATATTTAACTGTATCAACATAAGGATAATAATCATAATCTTTTCCATCTACATACACTTTAATCAAACTATCTTCTACACTTAATACTTTATTATTAAACATTAATGGTGTTTCTGAGTAATTTTGTTTTTCTTTATAATGAAATCCATTTGTAATAGCATATTGTTTAAATATCTCAGTATCACTACTTTTATTGACATAGATTCTATCCATAAACTTTATATCTTTACCAGTTGATATTTGTATGGCATCCCATAAAATTGCTCTGCCACATATTGTATCTTCTTTAACAGTATCTTTGAATATTATTAATGATACAGAGTCTGTATTTTCTGAATAAATGTCAAAGTAATCTTGACATGAATGATGTCTCATACAAGAGTTGCCTAATGTACCCTCTAAAGAAGTATAATTATCTTCTAAATAATACTTTACAATATCATAACCGTTAACTATCTCGAAATTATTAAAAATATCATTTTTCTTTTTCATTTCTGATTTAAACTTATCAACAAAACGCTCAATGTCAATATTTGTGAATTCTACACCTGCTTTTGTTAAAAAATTAGTTACGAATTTACCTATTTTAAAAGGAGTTTCTTTAAACCCTGTTAAATCCTTAATTATATAATCTGTTCTATAAAAACATTCTCTTGTCATTGAATCAACATGCCATCTTATATGACTAAATAAATGATCATTAGGTAAATTAACTCCTATTTTCTTTAACAGCTCATCTTGTTCTTCTCGTGTAAAGTTTTTAACAACTTCTACAATTCTACCTTCATCTGGAGTAAATATATCACCTATTGGATAATATAGAGCTGCTGAACTAGCTATCTTAGGATATGCCATTTCTGCTCCACTAGTTTTCCAAGGTAGTTTCTCGTATTTATCTTCTGGTATAAAAAGTATATAATCAGTTTTACCATAATCTAATGCTATGTTATTAGTTTTAACATCAACATCTTTACCTTTTAATTTTTTTAGTTTATCTGATATAGGATCATCTATATTATTTAATACTTCTATAAAACTATTTGTATATGAAATATTGGCTTCGAGAAGAAGCTGTAATTTACTTTCGGTTAAAAATTCTAAATATTTATTCATAGACTATATATTAATCCATATATTTGTAAAAAATAAATTATATGTTTAAAGTTATAAATGGTATTGGTATATATCTAGTTGAGAGTAATATGGGATATCCTTTTCAGGGAAATTATTCTAGAGAAGATATGATATTCTTTGATGTTAGCTCATATAGTAAAAGTTATAATAAAGTATTGCTTAGTGTTGGCTATGAGATACTAGACATTAATGAACTGAAAGAAAAAATAGAAACATCAAAGGAAACCAATTTTAGAAATGATGATGTTAAAAAAAAGTATTTAGAATACTTCGAGAAAGTACTTCTTAAAATGATTATTTATGATAGAGATGAAAAAATAAGAAATATAATAGAGAAAAGCAATTTAGATACACTAATATTAGCTTGTTAACTTAATGAATTAGGTAAGAAAAAACTAAGAGATAAAGTTGAATTATTTGTTGATAATCATACCGGTGTTACAGTAAACCAGCTAAAGCCTAAAAAGAGATTAGCGTATATTAAAGCTAGAAATGAAGTAGTTAATAGTATAATATGGTATATGGAAGATGGTATTGAATATAAATCTAGTCATCAGAGTTTTATGTTAGATTTCACGGTTTGAAGAAATGGATGATTGATAATGGATATTTAAAAGATATGAATGATCAAATAACACAAGAAAAACTTATTAAAGTATTCAATGATAAAAACACATCTAAAGCATTTTTCGATTATAAAATTGATTTCTTCGAAATATTATTTTATATGAATGTTGATATGACAGGTAAAACAAAAAGTGATGTTAGTAAAGCTAATTCTATTGTAGCTAATTACAATGACTTTAAAAATAATTATAATGCGTAATCGATTATATAATATAAATCGTTGGTTGGATAATAATGAAAGTTTTAGTATTATTTTACTTTTAACTTTAGTATTTTTTATCTTCTTAATGCCTATTAACAAAGTATTTATGTGTACTGGTATCATTGCTATGCTACTAATACTTTTTAAAATTAAAATGGGTGTTTTTGTAGTATTTGATAAAAGTAAATATGATATTCCTATAATCGGTGAGATAATCACTGTTACTAGTGATATTCATACAATGTCTTATATAGATGAATACTTATTCAAAGGTGTTGAATATACTGTATATGATGTTGTTGAGCAAGATGATGATTGGATAATATTCGTCTGTAATGAACAGATTAATAAATTATATGGTTATAGAATAAGTTATATGCAACATAAAAAATATTTCACTACTAAATCGGATATTAGAAATAAAAAGTTGGATAAGTTATTAAAATAGTTGTATATTTGCACAACTAAAACACAAAGATGGAAGTAACTCAAAACTTATTAGATTATAGAAGAATGATACCAGGTGATGTTGTAGTCTGTATAGATGTTGATAGTGAATTATCTTATTTAGAAAAGAATTTAAATAATGGTAAATTATTATTAACATTTGGTAAGAAATACACTATTGAAGGACTTTCATTTGAAAATTATAGTTTGAAAAATGACAATGGATATTATTCTGATTATAAACATAGTAGGTTTGTAACAAATTATGAATTTAGAAATGATAAAATAAATAAAATATTAGAATAATGATTGGTGATATTGTAGTTTGTATTGAATATGATAGAAATATAACTATTGATACATAATAAGATTTATTTTTAAATATATATTAAAATAAAGTGAGTACCTATTGCATAATAATTAAAATCTTTTGTATCTTTGTTAAAAACAAATTATGTTATCTGAGTTAGAAAAGGAAAAGTTGAAAAGCGATATAATAAGAGCTTCGGGTATTCATCCAAGTAGAATATTTGATATATTTTTATTCGGTTCTCGTGTATATTCTACTTTCAATAAAAAATCTGATTGGGATGTTATTATGGTTGCTAATAATTCAGTTGAATCAACTGAGATTAGAAATGGTTTATTTAACATTCACGTTTACACACCAAAGAAGTTTCAAGAAGATTTGAATTGGCATCGAATTAACAATTTTGAGTGCATTTACGCACCTGATTGGGCTAAGTTGAAAGAAGACATTAAATTTGAATTTAAGTACGATGTGAAGAAGCTTAGACACGCTAGTTCGCATATAAGCTCTAACAGTTGGGTAAAGTCCAAGAAAAAAATAGAGTTAGGAGAATATCATATTGGTGTGAAGTCGTTATTTCACTCACTAAGAATAACTATGTTTTCTATACAAATAGTTCAAAATAATAAGATAGTTGATTTTAGTTGTGCTAATTATATATGGGATAATATAAAATCTCGAAATTGGACTTTCGAAGAGTTGGATGATGAATATAGATTGTTGAAAAATAAACTTAATTCAGAATTTAGAAAAATTACTGATAAATTCGAAAAGTGTTAAAATGATGGCTCCAATACGAAGAATGACCAGAACTGATGATTATTGCACAAGCATGATTTTTATCATTAAATATAGAATCAAAAAGAAGTAAGAACTGTTAGAGTTGATAAGATTAAAAATATTTTAAGTAACAATTCATAGTTAATTTAATATAACTATTATGGATGATAAAAAGGATTTTAAGGATTGGGGTGATCATTTTCAGACACCTGAGAATATTTGTAAGTATATGGCATCTTTCTTACCTAAGAATGCTGGTGATGTGTTGGAGCCTACACCGGGTAAAGGTAAGTTAGTTTCATCATTAATGGAATATGGTAATGTATATTCTCCGGAAGATTTTAACAAAATGGAGTTTAGAAAATTTGATTGGATTGTAATGAATCCACCATTTACTCCAATGAAACAAGGTTATGAAATTTTGTATAAGTGTATGGATATGACAGATAATATAATTGCACTAATGCCTTATTTAACAATAATAAATGGTGATAAGAGAACTAATGATATTATCAATTGGGGATTGAAATCAATAACACATTTATCAAGAAAAGTTTTCAAAGGAAGCAGAGTTCAGACTTGTATATTGGAAATGGAGCGAGGTTATAAAGGTGAAATAATATTTAAAACTTTACCAAAGGAATTTCACTAAATGGGAAATGTTTTAAGTATTGTAGATGCATTTAAGAGACATCTTAGACAGCTTACTAGAATTAGAAAAATTTATATTAAGTTATGAATGTTGATTACAATTTAAGGTTTTGGAAATTACTAAGAAAGCAACGTAGAATTAAAAAAATAAAAATTATATTAAAATGAAATTTGATTTAGAGACATATGATATTATCACATCACCATCATTGTATTCAAATGTTATGACTAGTATTGGAAGTATGTTTAGAAAGGCTAAGCTCAAAAATATACTAAAAAATAAAACCCATCAATTTGATGGGTTTTATTTTTTCTTTTTGTCTTCTCGTCTTTTTTTCATAAGATCCTTAACAAACTCTTTTATCTCATTATCACAATCTGATGTGGGTAAGAAAGAATATCCACGTTGACGACTGCTCCATTTAACTTGTCCAATAACCGTTCCGGATTTTATTACATCATAAGTATCTGTTTTAGCATCCTTCTTTTTATCTTTCTTTACAAACTTTATATTTGACTTACTTTCAAATATCTTATATTCTATTAAATGTTTCATAAATTTATATATTAAGTTATTTTAATAACTTTTCTATAACACGATTTCTTTCAATTGTAGTTAGTGTAATATTTAATGGATTTGTACTACTACCGGTTGAATTCTTATCAATGAATGATATACCAACCAAATAATATGAAACATATTCTACATGTGCTTCAATTTTTATTCTAGTGCCATTATCTTTAATAATTCCAATTTCTCCAATTGGATACCACTTCTTCAATATCTCTAGTTGTAAATTCTTATCAGATCTTACAAATCTATTTCCTTCTTTGGAATTATAATCCCAATATGCTAATGCTTTTTTCCCAAATGTACTCATGTTTATCTTTATTTAATACATCTTCACTAAATAACTCGGTTGTCCATTTAGTAAAAACTCTTTTATTTGAATATTCGTTTAATATAGATTCTTCTTTTAAAAATGCGTCATATAAAGACATTTCTTCAGTGTATATAATATCAAAATTTTTAATATATCCTTTAGATTTTGACTTTATTGAGTTACCTCTATTTTTAGGATTTATTGTGGTTATTCCTACTTTATAATATTCACCATCATTTATAGATAGATAATATAATATAGCATTTTTATCTTTTAATGATGGATCACTTTCGAATAATATATGTGAATAAGTTTTTCTTTTGCTATAATTTCTAACACTTCATTTACTAACTCAATTGTTAAACCAATTGACGCGTTTGTTTGTATGAGTTTATTCTTAACGAATTTAGGTAGACCATTTAAAGATTTATCATCGTCTATTATTACAAAATCAGGTAATTCGTTAGATGTATTAACCCAATTCATTATTTCTTCTTTTCTACTCAAATAAGTTTTGTTTTCTGGTAGGCTATATATATTTCTAATTTTAATTCCACGTAAATTAAAAATATTTTTCCACTCATCAATGCTATAATTTGATTTGTGAGATGTAGTCAATAAGATATCGGCACTTGTTTCAGAAATCATTTTCTGAAGCGCACTACTTGCTCTGTTACTAAACGCAGGAAATCCATCATTCAAAAATTCAGGTCTTTTCCAAGAGTTGCCCGTAACCATTACACCGTCTATGTCTAATAATATTAACATACTGCAAAGATATATAATTATTTTGATATTTCAATCATTTTCTCTAAAGACAAATCATTGTATTTAGCATCTAACTGGTTTAAGTATAGTATTTTATAATCAGTATCCCATTCTTCATTAACAAATACGACATCATTCCACGAATACACAATAGTTGCTGATGTTTTTGGATATGAAGTTTTTTCAATTTCGCTTTTTGCTAATTCAGAACTGATATATCTGTGATGACCATCAATTATGATATTTTCATTAATTTTCACAATTTCAAATTTAATACCATTAGTCATCTTTTTATAAATTCTATTTACTAGTCACGGATAGTCATATTTTTATATATAAAAACTCACGACACTCATATTAATAAAAAAGAGGTAAATTTAGTTAAATTTACCTCTTTTTTATTTTATAAAGTACTGTCTAATAATTCTCGTATCTCTGTTAAAGTTGTTGTGTTATAAAAATTTCCGTCCTCAAAAATTACTTGAAGTAATCCTTGTCCTTCTTCAACCCATGTACATTGGTCTTTTAAACAATATGCACCATTTTCATCTAAGTAAACCATTAATAATCCTTTTGCTGATTTCTTAACACCATTGTCAGTTGCTGGATCTTTAAATATTTCAATACCTTTTCCAAGAACTTCGATGTATGTGGCTTTTTGTGCTGAGCCATGTGTATCACGAGTACAAAATTGTAAACTATAGGAACCAACACCCAGACAGACGTTTGTAGAAGCGAATCCTTTGTGTGCTAATCTTTCAAAGATTTGTTGTGCTCTTTGGTAATTAATACTATCACCGTATATAACTCCAATGTGAGAATCTAATACTTTGTATCCGGTAGTAGAAATAGTTCCACCAAACACTTCCCAAAGCAATTCTACTACACCTTTATACTCATTAACACCAACAGTTTTACCTTCATTGATATCTAAATCATTATTATAAAAATCAACTATATAATCGCCATCTTCGTTGATAGTTTCTTTGTAATCTTCTCTGAACCAAGAGTCACCTCTATCTCCACATACGATGTCAACAGGATC
>JACCEB010425283.1_pt1 | contig 36285 bp, 39 predicted proteins | sample 7454761 | NCBI WGS metagenome assembly JACCEB01 (sample SAMN15323454, study PRJNA562643) | freshwater metagenome | isolation source: river surface water | place: USA:Blue River Watershed | collected 2017-08-18
GACTGGAGCAAATTGGTGAAACGAAAGCACCAAAACTTGCCACATCGTGCTCATATTGTATGATTAATTTCAACTCCTCTAAAGGACATGTTTCTACTACGGAGAACTTGCAGGTTGAAGACGTTGCCTCGATTTTGGCGAAATCAGTTTTATAATTTAATCTTAGGCGCGGCCCTTTTTGGGCCGTGCTTTTCTTCATTTTCTCAAACCACTCCACTCGAATCTCCAAAGCAAGTTGAATATCCAGGGATTATTCAAACATTTGAAAAGCTGATACAAATTGATTTTGAAAAGATTCAAAAAAGAACGGATCTCCTAACCAAAAGTGGGAAAAGTTTTTCAAAACTTTCATCTACGTCGAACTTAGATCTAGATCCTGATTTCCTAAATTCTATTGTTCTTCATTCAGATCCTGGCTACCTTAAAATGGCCTCAACAGATAGATGCCGTTTCTATGAGGCGATCTTAACCGATTTATTAAAATCTTCTGATGGTAAAATCAAAAACATCTTAATGACATACCTAGAAGATGGAAAAAGAGAATCAGCAATTATTCCCAAAAAAGATTTTTTAACAAAAGTCGTTTCTGAGCAATGTCCAGAAACTCAAAAAAACATCGCCGCTTTTCAAATCAAGACCTTTTCTGAGACACTTAAGACAATCAATTTTGATATCCCGAATGGAATTGACCAGTGCAAGAACATTCACTTTGAGTGGCTGACAAATCCCAAGACTCCCTTCATCTGCCAAATTCATGAATACATCAAAGAGGCGAAACAAAATGGCGGAGATCCCAAGGATCTACAACAACGAAAAACAATCAGTAAAATACTTGAAACGAAACTATCTCTTACGCAAAAAGATTACATTGAAAATGTCTGTAAGCATCTCGATGATGAAAATCTGTTCTGTGATGAATTCTTAAATGTTTCTTTTTGGACAAAAATTGCCAATGGGCTCGAAGATAGTCTTTACGCTGAGGATATCTGTGGCCCAAGCTCTGGTGGGATGAATTCGATTTGCTTAGCAAGACTTAAAAAGGAGCAAGATCTTTGTTTGTATCCAAGTGGAAAGAATCCAGGGTTCAGACCACAACCAAACTGCGATCAAATTTCACTCGCTCTAAATTATTCATCCTTTAATGCAAACTTTCGCGACTGTCCCGGGAATAGCGATCAAATGATTGCAACAAACATGGGACGAATACTCAATCATTTTTCCCCGATTCAACTAGCTCAACAAGAAGGGACATGCTCCTCTTTATCTGCCGGAGTCACATATATCTTTAATAAGAAATTCGACAACGATGAGAACTGGGGGCTCGAAGCTTGCTATGATGATAAAATTAATGGCAAGGAGATTTGTAGTAAAACATTTTTTGGAAAGTATGAAAATGATTCGGCATCTTACACTAATGTTGTCGCCTCTATTTTAAAAGAGACGAGAGGAATTGATGATTCCACTAAATGTGAAATGGTTGAGAACACTGAATATAATCCTATCCTTTTAAGATTTAAATCGGGGTGCTTTATCGTCTTTGAAAAAGATAATTGTCATATTTCACAATGCAAACATAAGATCATTTTAAATGATCGACCGGTTGACGTCGTGAAGATAAAGGGAAAAGCAAGTCTCGCTTATTTCCCTTCAAATGTGCTGAATGAAAGATTTTCACAGCACTATCTTCTCACAAGAGATTATAAAAAAAATGGTCGTCAAATTTCGAACTTATCCTCTGTTCATGCGTTTTTTAAGAAAAACTCAAAAGGTATTATTCATGGAGTTGGCTGCGCTGAGGATCTTCTCCCTAGTTTTTTCAAAACTTATGCCTTAAATCAATGTACTCCGATGCCATTTATTATTAATGGCGTAATAAAAGACAAAGACAAAGTTACCTTTGTTACCAGGACCGCAGGCGACTCCCTTCAAGCTCCAAGACTTATAAGCTGGAGCTCTGTTTATTCCGCTGTCAAAAGTTATCAAAAAAAACATCCTATAAAACAATGGACGATGTATGGTCTGGATTAGTTTTATTCTGATATTGGGTCGTTTATGGGCCAGCGAACTACCGGCGTTACTAACGAAACATTCCAGTGAGACCTTGAGATTTATCAGTATGGATGGCCGCTACGCTTACGTTCAAAAGAAGCCTGGTGTCCTTGGTCTAGTCAGTAGTTTTCGAAGTATCGATTTTATGACTGATAACCAAAACAATGACTTTCTTGTGACTTCATCAACCTATAAAGGTCGACTTCTGATAGAGTCTATCCCAGATGCTCACATTGAAATGAATCTTCACAAAAACCACAAAATATCTGTCGTAGATTATGGCAATACAATCGTTAGAGGTATTGGTTCTGGAAGAAATCCCAAGCTTCATCTTAAAGATGAATGGATTACCTATTACGATACCGCATCTAAAGTCATCCGAATTGAAAATCTTTTGACCCAGAAAAAATATGAGATTAAGCTCTCAAAAAAAGCTCATCCCTTTTTTATTCCAGAAGTTGAAATGATATCTTCGAGGGCCATTATTTACTCAGATATTAATGAAAATGGTTATGCTGCTCTTATTTCTTATGATCTACAAAATCTTAAGAGTGCCGTCATCTTTAAAAGTTCCATTTCAGCAACGCGCTTAGAACTCTGCCAAAGTAAAGATTACCTTGCGGTAGGAGAATTTCCATATGATGGAGTAAACCGAGGTTCAAAAATTCAAACACTCGCCATCAAAGAATTTACGAATCTTTCTACTTTCACAACGATCTATAATACGATTGATCAAGACGTAGGAAATATCGTTTGTCTTCCAGACTATCTCTATTTTGTAAAAACCCTAAGCCAAGATAGTCAACTTAACGTGAAAATAACTGAAGCTGTTAAGCTCGATCTCAAAACGCAGAAATTAGAAACAAAATCGAACCTCAAGAGTGTGGCCCAAATTATTGAGATGGATGGGCGAATTTTGATACCTTTCAGAGGTGCATTTTACGTACTCGAGGGAAGGTCCAATATCGGAGAAGATATTTTGAAATCAGTTCCAAATAAAGAGGAGCTTCAAATTGATCTTTAAACTCATTTTTCTACTCATTCCTGCAATTTCTTTTGGTTTTGATAAGGATTTCAAAACAGTTAATGAACGAGTTCCCTTGGAGTTTAATTACCTGTTTGAATCCATGAAGATTAATTTAAAATCACCCTCAGAAAAAATTAAATTTATTGGTCTTTGTAAAGAGCTCGATGAAAACCTTGGCTTTCTTCAGACCGAACACATCTTTTTTCTTTTGAAGTCAGAAGTGATTAAAAACGTTCTTGAATTCAAACATCAAAAAGTTAGATCTTTTGATATGACCACATCACTCTTAAAACGAATTGAAGAGGACTTCAGTAAAAAAGAATCTCTCCTTAGCCCTTTTTCGCAATGGATTTGGAGATCAATAATCGCTGAACTAAAACACAGAGAAACGATGGGGCTCATTACGAACAAAAGTTTTAACCCAAATTTTTTTGAAGGTTCCAAGAAAGTTGATGCCAATAGGTTTTCTCGATATCTGAATTACATTCTTCCTTGGATTGATAAGATGGATAGCTTATCTGCCGCAGAATTTAATCAACTTACGAAACAAGTTTCGTGGATTATTTTAAGACGCTTAAATGAAAGATCTCTTCTGTTTAAACGATATGCCTCAACCGCTTCCACTGAGACAAAAGTGACCATATTTAATATCCCTGCCAAACTTCTTGAACTTCATCCGGAAGAAATTAAACGCATGCAGAGCGACGAAGCTCCCTTGACCTTGAAGGAAGAATCTCAAAAAGAGAAATTGAAGGCGATGGAGCAAGTTCAGGCAGTTAGTCCGGACGATTTAAGCCCACTCTCCGATGAACTGAGCAAAGAATTAGAACAGAAAGCACCATAACACTCTGTCCCAACGTATAGGAATGGGTATAATCTTTTCGCCCTAACATTCCAAAAAGGACAAGTATGGCCCTCTCTAAATCCCCTTACCGCGGAACCAGGGATTTTTTTCCGAAAGAAATGCGTCTCAGGAATTTTATTTTCCAAAAGATGGCAGAAGTTTCAGAGCTTTACTCTTACGAGCCGTATGATGGGCCGCTCTTAGAAGAGGTCGAACTCTACAGAGCTAAATCTGGCGAAGAACTTATCAATGAACAAATTTATTCTTTCACCGATCGTGGCGAGAGAGAAGTAGCAATTCGCCCAGAGATGACCCCAACACTTGCGAGAATGGTGGCCCAAATTCATCGTGAGGTATCTAAACCCATTAGAATGTACGCGATCCCTAATCTCATGAGGTACGAAAAACCTCAACGAGGACGTCTGCGTGAATTCTGGCAATACAATGCGGATATCTTTGGCGCCGGACAAAACGGAGAAATAGAAATTCTTCAACTCGCTATCAGTCTCATGAAAAGTTTTGGTGCTACTCATGAGCACTTTGAAATCCTTGTTAATGACCGTCGTTTTGTTGATTTTGTTTTCCAAGGACTCATCGGTTTAGAATCAGGGCCAACAAAGAAACTCTATAAACTGGTTGATGCCAAAAATAAAATGGGTCCAGAGAAATTTTCAGCTGAAGTGAGAGCGATAACATCTGACGAGGAAAAAGCAAAAATTTTTGAACAGTTTGTTTCACTCAAATCCATTCAAGATATTAAGACATTTGTAGATAGATTTTTTAGTGATAAATCACTCATGGATTTTCACTTCCATCACTCAACGACTCCTGTGAGTATCACCACTCATATAAAACCTCTATACGATATATTTGAAAAACTTGAGTCCCAAGGTTTAACTGAGTATGTGAAATTTGATCCGGCAATCGTAAGAGGACTTGACTACTATACTGGTCTCGTTTTTGAGATATTTGATAAAAACCCAGAGAACCGAAGGGCCATTGCTGGTGGTGGTGCCTACGCTAACCTCCTTCAAATTTTTAATGAACCAGCTCTTGAAGGTATGGGAATGGGGCTTGGTGAAGTTCCACTCACAGATTTTTTAACAACACACAATCTACTTCCTGATTTCTCTAAAGCCAATGTGGATTATCTTGTCGCTTACTTGGTTTCAGATGCTGAATCGAATGCTTTTGAACTCGCGGCAAAGCTCAGAGAAAAGAATAAAAAAGTTGAACTCTTTTTCGGGGAAGCAAAACCCAAGAAAATTTTCTCTTACTCAGAGAAGAAAAATTTTAAGCATATTTGTTTCATCGGCGAAGAAGAATTAAAGAATGGCGAAGTTAAGATTAAAGATCTCGTAAATAAAACGGAATCGACTATTAAATTGAAGGATATCTAAGATGGAAATTGAGAATAACCTCCCAAAAACCTTTGACCCCAAAGCCGCTGAAGATAAATGGTACGCAAAATGGATTGAGAATAAATGTTTCAAACCGCGACCTGGTAAGAAAAAAGAAACATTTACTGTGCTTATGCCTCCACCGAATGTGACTGGGAAACTTCATATGGGCCATGCCCTTGATGCCACCACGCAAGATACACTCATTCGATATAAAAGAATGAAAGGATATGAAACTCTTTGGATCCCAGGAACTGATCATGCAGGTATTTCAACTCAAGCTGTGGTAGAAAAACTTCTTTGGAAACAAGAAAAGAAAACTCGTCATGATTTAGGGCGAGATGAATTCCTTAAAAAAGTTTGGGAATGGAAAGAGCAGTACGGAAGTGAAATTGTTAATCAGCAAAAGAAAATGGGTGTCTCATGTGATTGGGACTACTCGACTTTCACTCTAGATGAAATTCCTAATAAAGCTGTTAAAAAATTTTTCGTCATGCTCTTTAACGAAGGACTTATTTATCAATCTGACTATATCGTGAACTGGGATCCGGTCTTACAAAGTGCGATTTCTGATGCCGAAGTAGAACATAAAGACGTTAAAGGAAATTTCTATCACGTTCGTTATAAAGTAAAAGAAGATCCAACGATCGAATTAATCATCGCAACGACAAGACCAGAAACAATGTTTGCAGATACGGCCGTTGCAGTGAATCCAAATGACGAGCGCTTTAAGGACCTCATCGGTAAAACGGCGATCGTTCCTATCTGTAACAGAGAAGTGCCCATCATTGGTGACGAGCATGTGGATATTGAAAAAGGCACTGGTTGCCTCAAGGTCACTCCTGGCCATGACTTTAATGACTTTGAAATTGGAAAACGAAACGCTCTTCCCATCATCAATATTTTAAATAAAGACGGAACTTTCAATACCAATGCTCCCGAAATCGAAGGTATGAAACCTAAGGACGCAAGAGCTGAAGTGGAAAGAATTCTCATTGAACTTGATGCGCTTATTGAAAAGAAAGATCACATCCATCCAGTCGGACACGGGCAGAGATCTGACGAAATCGTTGAACCTATGGTCTCTAAGCAGTGGTTCTTAAATACTACCGCTATGAGTGAGGCTGCTGTAAAGGCAGTTGAATCTGGAGAGATGACTTTCTTCCCAAAGGGCTGGGAGAATACCTATTTCTCTTGGTTAAGAAATCCGAAAGATTGGTGTATTTCTCGTCAACTTTGGTGGGGACATCAGATTCCAGTTTATTACTGCCGTCACTGTAAAGCGAAGTGGGCCGCAGAAGAAACTCCTGAGCACTGTATTGAGTGCCGTGATACAGATATTTTCCAAGATCCAGATGTTCTTGATACTTGGTTCTCATCTGGACTCTGGCCTCTATCGACTTTGGGCTGGCCTGATGACAAGGCAATGCTAGAGAAAGGTTTTGATAAGTTTTATCCGAACTCAACTCTTATCACAGGATTTGATATTATCTTCTTTTGGGTTGCCCGGATGATGATGATGGGGATGAAAGTGACTGGAAAAGCTCCTTTTAAGCACACTTATATCCACGCTATTGTTAGAGATAAGCAGGGTCGCAAGATGAGTAAATCTCTTGGTAACGGAATTGATCCACTCGATATGGTTTCTCAATATGGTGCCGACGCCATGAGATTCACTCTTGCAGCTGGATCTGGTTACAACAGAGACCTTAATCTTGATCCTGAAAGGATTGAAGGCTATCGAAATTTCGTGAATAAACTTTGGAATGCCTTCCGATTTATTCAGCCATACCTTGATAAGGCCCAAGATGAACTTCCAGTAAAATCTGAGTGGCACCTTCACGACAAATGGATCCTCGCCGAGCTAAACACAGTTTCTAAACAAATGAATGAAGCTTTTGATGTTTATCGATTTGATGAAGCGAGTTCTGCTATCTATGCGTTTGTTTATGATAAATTCTGCTCTTGGTACATTGAGCTTTCAAAAAACATCCTCTACGGAAATGATGAGAAAGCAAAAATGATTAGAGCTACGATGCTTAAATATTGCTTTAAAAAAATCGTTACTCTCCTTCATCCTATTGTTCCCTTTATTACAGAAGAAATTTGGTCATATCTTCAAACTGATGAATCAAAACTTCTTACTGTTCAAGAGTATGTTGAATATGAAACCTCTCTTGTAAATGATGACGTTTGTGAAATGATGAATAAGTTTATAGATGTCACTTCAGGGATTAGAAATATTCGCTCATCTGTGAATTTAAAACCCAAGGATGAAATTGACGTCAAACTTTTCACTGATGACCATAAGTTTGCAAAATTCTTATATGAGTCTCGCCATTTTTTAAAAGATCTTGCGAATGTAAAATCTGGAACGATTAGAAATAAGAAAAATGAACGCCCAAAAAAATCTGCTTCACTTGCGACGACTCATACGGAAATATTCATCCCATTAGAAGGTTTAATCGATATTAACGAGCAAGTGAACCGTATCAAAAAAGATATGGAGAAAACTCAGAATGAGTACAAAAAAGTGGAGTCTAAACTCAATAACCAGAACTTTATGAATAACGCTCCCGAGGAAGTCCGCGCTGAAGTTCAAGAAAAGGCGAAAATGTTCTCGGATAAACTCCTCTCCCTAAACCAAATTTTAGAAAGTTTTCTCTAGTTAAATGGGCCCCTAGGGGCCCTAACTTACTCATTTTAAAGGCAGCTGTTCAGAGTGTTTACACCGTAAAGGTTTTACCACTTCACCTTGGGTTTAAGCCAAAGTCCGGTAAACTAAGCTCATTAACCCATTCAGTGAGTCCATATGAAAAAATCATTTTTGTTACTAGGTCTTCTATTTGTTTCACTTACAGCGAAGGCCCACAGATTCAACTTAAATATGTCTTACTCTGAAGGGATTGGATACGGGTACAAAAATTGCTCGAAGGCCCAGGAGAAGGAAATCTATAATGCAGAAAAAACGGCAGCTATAAAACTTAATAAGATCATTAGAAATTGGCCTCTCGCTTCACTTGCTGAAGTCAGACATGATTATGTGATTAAAGAAAAGAGAGTCTGGAAAAAAGCAGACCCCGAAGTAAAAGTTTACATGAGTTACTGGCAAGAGATGGGAGAGACTTTTGAAGAAATGAGAGATAAATTTCATGAAGTTACTTTTGAATGTAAATCTCAAAGAGAAAAGCGCTGCCAGAATAATGAAGTTTTTGCTTACGTACTCTTCTACTTTAACTATGCCAAACCAGTGATTCATATTTGTCCTGCCTTTTACGGTAAGTCCAAAGAATCCCAGGCCGGGACACTTTTGCATGAACTCTCTCACTACTCATCTTCTACTGAGGACATTGCTCTTGATTGGATAAATGGAAAAGACGTGGACCTAAAAAGAGCCTCGAAAGATGCGTACCACATTGAAAATTTCGCAAATGAAGATGTGACTCAAGTTCTTAAACGAATGGTTTGGAATTCGGTTTGGCCAAAAACTAAAAAACACTAACAAATTTTCAATAACTTAAGGTGCGCAGAGACAATGGCCAGCGCACCTTTCTCTTTAAGACTCAGCGCAACACGAATCCCCTGCCTACTTTTCCTCTCAATTCTTTATGCTAGACTGATCATGAGGTTAATTATGAATAAGCTTATTATCGGACTTCTAGGTCTAACATTCTCTTCCCTTGTTTTTGCTCAGGAAATGACCTGTTTAGATAAACTTCTTCCCTTTAACCGTCACTCTGGCCTTCACCAAGTCACCAATGATGAATGGTCCGATGGAAAAGAGATTCTGGACTCAGAAAGTGCTGCTAATGCTTTGAAGTTTCTAACAAACTCAAAACTTCTTTGTAAAACAAATGAAGTCACTATCAAAGTTCAACCCATTTGTACGGCAACTGTAGCTGACCTTCCTCAGTCAAACATCTGCTTCACATTTACAAACGTTGGGTATTTTGTCATTTCTCGAGATAACGTTAGAAATATTAATTTTATCTTCAGTAAAGATAAAAGATTTCAAGACAGAAAGATTTAAATTTTAAAAAACTCCATCGCTTTAATGTAAACTTCCGTCATATTAAAGGTAGTTCTGTCTTTTATAGTTTTAACGGCCGAAGAATTCACAAGATTCGGATTATTAACTCCCATGATTGAAACCTCGGATAAAAAGTAAAAAGGCCCACTCCTCTGAGGCTCCTCATTATCGAAAAGAATAAGCGTATTTGTTCCGACATAAGCTGAAAGTGCAGCACATGCCCCTGAGTAGGTAATGACTCCGTTTGAAAATGAGAGCATTCTTCCTAGTTCAATCCAATCCTTATAATAAAAGACTTCATAAACATTTTTTGGAGAGAGTCTTTTGACAAAGTTTTCCATGAGAATTTTTACTTTATCCTGATCTTCTGAAGCAAAAAGAACAATCTTTTTACCTTCAAAATGAGAGATCAGCTCAATCCATTCATCCTCAATATCTATACCTCTAAGAGGAGAGAGATTAATGGCAATGTAAGGTGATTTATCCTCCAACATCGGTAAAAGTGGTCTTGCGTGCACCTTAAGTTTATTGTCATGAGTTTTACCAGTCATAAGATCGAGAAGGCACATATAGTCTTCCACGACATGATGGCCGATGGGTCTTTTCACTTTATGAGTCAGAACGATGGTTTTCCAATCATCAGAAAAACCAACTCTTTTTTTCGCTCTTAATCCAAGACCCAAGCAAGCATCGGGAAATGAATTTGTGAGCGAAACAAAGATGTCGACATTATAAATACTGGCATTAGCTGTATAGGGATGGACATCCAAAATGGTTTTAATGTCATCCTCATTAAAGAGATGATAGTAGGCCTTAAAGGGAAGAAGATTAAGGACCTCTACTTCTTTTTTCGGAGTAATAAGATGAATATCGGCTTTGGGATAATATTCACTCACTGCATGTAAAAACGGAAAACTTAAAATGCGCTCATTAAGATCAAAGGGAAGTTTGATCGCGATAACTCTAACTTCTTTTTCATCGATTTTTTCCATCGTTCTAAACCATTTTATTATGGCGATAAAGCCATAAAACAGTGAAATAGCTCGTGGCAAATGCAGGAATAAGGGCGTTCACGAGAGGGATCGCAACGAGTCCCAAAAATATCGCCCCACTTAATGAATAAGGAATAATATTTTTAAAAATATCTTTTAAGCAAAGGGACAATGGAAGATTGTGACGAGACCAAGAGTAGTCAAGAAACTGCACCGAAAGAAGGATCGCAATCAATAAGACCGCAATTGGATAAAAGGGAGGAAATAAATTTAATAGGAAAGCGATACTGGCCGCGAGAAGTAAAAGTAAAAATTTTTTAAATTCATTCACAAGTGTTGCTTTCATTGAGCTTCTTACTGAATGAAGAGCATGTGTATGATCTTCATCCATCGCAATTCTCTGAGTAAGTTTTTGCTCAATCCGGGACGAGAGAATTGAATTAAAAGGAGCTGAAATAATTCCCACCACAATCACAAAAGTCCAGCTCATCACAAAAAATAAAAAAATGATAAGGACGGCAGTGAGGATTTTCGCCAATATCGTCGCTTGATCAGCGGTATAAATATAGCCCTTAAAAAAATTCACGAGCTGATGGGAATTCGTATAAATGAAAAAAATCATTAATAAATAAATACCAAGGGCCATGAGAGTCGGGATCACGGACAAAATAAAATTCACTGGATCAGTGATAATTACTTTCAAAGCTAACGGGAAAGAGCGAATTATATCTTTCATAAAATATCCTCTGACGTAGGAATATTCTATTAAGGGAAGTAAGCTTTGACAAAGTCTAGCCCACCCCGCTCATCTCGAATGACCGCGATCGTAAGTGTACTTGGTGTATCCCCTTGGTACTCCACCACTTCATCAATTTTTGCCTTTGGGAGATCAAACTTGCCTGAATTAGTATACCAAGCAATCTCATATTTTTCCGTGAGAGTTTCTTTAGCGCCATCGACATTCATCACTTCATAAGTTTCAGCTGGAGCTGTCGTCACTAATAGATTATCACCATCCACTGGGGCACTTGCGATCACTTGGTTATTGAGAAGTATCGCACTTCCTGTTGGAACTGTATTACGAGCTCTTGTTCCATCCGTGGCCACAATTCGTTTATAAGCACTGTGGTTTACACCGTTGACATTAAAATTAAAGATCACCAAAAGGGCAACACCATTAAATTTCTCTATTGTGGACTTTCCATTTAAAATCGTAAGAGGAACATTGACTAGAACGTTCCCACCAACACCGACTCTTCCAGACATTGAAGGAAGTGTCATATCAAAAATATAGTTTCCAGATTCAACAGGCGTATCACAGAAAGCCTCCGCACCACGAGCAATCCCGGGATCAGGACAAGTGATGTATGACCCAGTAATTGAATCTCCAGTTCCCTCAACATCAGCAATAACGACACTTACATTAACACTTGCTCCGGCGGCAACTTCAGAGTTGTCAGCAACAACACCCAAAATCCTAAAGCCCTCAAGCTTTTCAACTTTTCTGAAGCCATCATCTCCACAAGAGACGCAAAGAAGAATGAAGAGTAAGTATTTCATTTAGAATTCTCCTTTCACACCAAAGGTCGGAAGGATGGGAAGACCTCTAACCTTTGTTTTTTGGCTGTAGTCATAAGAATACTGAATATTCTGGGAGTTTTTAGCGTTATAAAGATTCTGAATGTCCACATAGGCCGTCAAAATCCACGTATCATAAATAAACTTTCGATCAATCCTAATATCGAGCTGATTAAAAGCATCAAATCTCTGTGAATAAATTCTTCCAATGAGTGGTACATACACATCATTATCAGAGTCATAAGTGGAAGACGTCACAGGAGTGTAAGGAAGACCACTCACTAAACGAAAACGTCCGGAGTAAGTCCATTTCTCTTTGTTATAAGAACCAATAAGATTTAAATTATGATTTTGGTCAAACTCAGAAGGTTGGGTACCATATCCAGGAATTCTTCGGTCACTTTTTAAATAGGTGTAAACCAGCTGCCCACTCCATTCATCTTTTCGATACTTCGCCTGGATTTCACTTCCGTAGATTTGCCCAGTACCAGCGTTAGAATAATTTTTCACCGTATCTGGCACAACTTGATTTTGAAGATTCTTATAAAAATAATTGTTGGTGAGCTCCACTCCTTGAGTGCCTTCTTTTCTAAAATCTTTTTTGAACCCAACGACATAGTGGTAAGCATAAGGGCTTTTGATATTTTTATTACCATATTCTTTTGAGCTCTCTTGAGGCTGAGGAGCTTGGACATATTTACCAACAGAACTTCTTAACTGAAGGCTTGAGTCCCACTGGTACCTTAATTGAAATCTAGGTTGGATTTCACTCTCCTCGGTAATTGAAAAATAATCAAAACGAAGATTAGGAAGATAAGTCCACTTTGAGTCAGCACTCGGTTTAATTTCTTGCCTGAGATAGGCTCCAAACTGACCATCATTTCCAACAGTATCAAATTTTTTACTCTCTCCAACTGAGAAGGGAGTACTGACTCCTCCAACAGTGTAACGAGTCGGAAGATTAATCCTCACCTTACTATAATCAAAACTATTATCTAAACCGAGATAGGTTTTATACGTTTCTGACCATTCGTTTTGAAGTTCCGAGCGCTGAGAGATGACATCACTTTGAACCTCTAGGTAGCGTCCAGAAATATTCACCAGTAGATTATCTCGTCCAATCGAGAGAGAGTTTTCAAGCCTTGTTTTCTCATTAATCCTCGTCGTCACTTGAGGGATAAATCGGAAGAACTCCGTTCGGTTATAAAAATCTCCCCTAAGACCCGGATCATTAGCTGGTGCTTTATTAAAAACTAATTCAAGCTCATCCCGACTAAACACAAAAGTGGATTTAAAATCATTCTTATCATCCAGTTTTCTTCGGTAAATTCCAGTAAGGTCATAGTAAGTAGGAGCTGCTGTAAGCTCCAGATCCTCATTCTCCTTGGCGACAGCTTTTAAAACTTGTCCGATATAACTGTAACGGCCACCAATGAAAAAGGAGGACTTCTCATCAATAGGACCTTCTATTAGACCACCAGTATTAAGAAGATCCACATAGGCCATACCATGAAGGCGATCTTCTTTAGGAGATTTTGTCGTAAGTCCAATAATCCCACCGATCGCTCGAGAGTATTCTGGCCCATACCCAGCAGGAAGAAGATCCACTCTTTCTACGGCCTCAGGGATAATAACACTTGAGAGTCCACCAAAGTGAAACACGATAGGAACACGGTGCCCGTTAATGAGGTAACCCGTATCATCTGGGCTTGCACCTTGAACAATAATCTGGGCTGACGCTCCGTTGGTCGCCACACCGGGAAGATTTTGAGCGGCCCGAACAGGATCTCCACCAAATGATCCAGGGGCCTTTATAAATTCTTCTTGAGTCAAAGTTTGGGCCTGGTCGTCTCTTTTCACGACTTTACTTGTAACGGTCGTTTCAAAACTCGTGTAAGAAACTTTCTCCAAGTAAACATTAAGAGACTGGGATTGATCGCAGATATTAAGTTTTGAGTATTTTTGATAACCCGTGAGGTTGATTATAAGTTCACATTCACCTTGTGGAACATTGTCGAAAGTAAATTGACCATTGTCGGAGCTTGTAACCTTTAATTTATGAGGAAGAATAAACAAATTAACATCTTTCAGTGGTTTTCTTGTTCCACGTTCTAAGAGTTTTCCCTCTATTTTTATATCTGCCAATGCAGTGAAGGAAATAAGAAAAAAAATCAACTGAATCATCAGTACTCCAATAAAAACTTTAATGAATAACGGATTCTAACGGCCACCGGTTTCCCATCAACTCTCGCTGGCTTAAATAAGAACTTTTTCATCGCGATCAGGGCTTCATTTCTAAACAGACTCTCGCCTTCAATCACAGAAACTTGTCTCACTTTACCTTGATCATCAATAAGGACATCTAACACCACTGTTCCTTCAAGTTCTCTATCTTTTGCTTCTTTAGGGTAATTGGGTCTTACCTCAGATAGAACCCTCGGCATCTCAGAAACAAGATACTCTTCTGTTGGAGTCGGTAGAGTATCAACATCAGAATCTAAAAGTGTCGTTTTATCAGTTTCCTTGGCGAGCGTGTTGCCCTTTTTGGCCTCCACGCCCTCACTTCCTAAAGATGCATCTGTATAAGAGGATCTTGAGGCCCCAAAGACTTCACGAGAGGGTTTTGAATCTGGAATGGGTTCGTTAACTGATTTCAAAACAACTTTAGGCTTTTCAGAAACCTCAGCAATATTTTGAATCTCTTTGGGTTCATTCACAACGACAGGAATTTCAAAACTTTCTTTCTCGGGAACTTTAATCAAAGTTATAACTAGAAACGCCAGCACCAAGGAGAGATGTAAAAGAATAGATAATGACCATGGTCTATTCAGCTCTTTTAGCATTTATTTTTGATCCTTAATTTTCTCTACCTGAAGTGCAAAGCGGTTAAGATTGTTTCTCTTAAGTAGATCAATAAACCGCACAACATCTCCGTGCCGAGAATCAGTATCAGCACTAATTAGAAAATTCGTCTCAGGAGCTGACGCTGAAATCTTTTTCAATTCTTCGATAAGCCCGTCTTGGGAAAGGAGTCTTCCACTTAAAACAACTTGTCCCTCTTTCGTGATCGCGACCCCAATGGTTGTGGCCTTGGTCGTGATATCAGACGTAAGCGTCTTAGGGAGATTTACCTTTAGGCTCTCTTTCAGCATCACTGGTGCAGTCACCATAAAAATCACGAGAAGAACGAGGACAACGTCCACAAATGGCGTGATATTAATATCGTTAATGCCCTCATCATCCAGATCAAATTTTCCGGCCATGATTTAATCCTTGTAAGCGATATAGAGATCTTTCAAGCTTTGAGCATCTGAAAGGATGAGTTTTACCTTACGGCCAAAATAGTTATAACCAACCACTGCTGGAATCGCGACGACTAATCCAACAGCCGTAAGGATCAAAGCTTCTGCGAGCGAAAACATAACTGTATTGGTACTACCTGTGCCTCTAGATAACTCACCAAAACTCACGATAATCCCGAGAATGGTTCCTAAGAGTCCAACAAACGGAGTGGTTGAACCAAGGGTTCCCAATATTGGTAGGCCCTTTTCTAATTCTTTTCTTTTTTCAAAGCTAAAGGCATCAAAAGCTTTATCGATATGCTCGGAACTTTTTAGATTTTTAATCTCGATAAAAAATTCGCTAAAAAAATGGTTCGAGTTAAAATTAAAATTTTTTGTCTTCATTTTTTGACGAAGTTCATCCACAGGGAAAATGAACTCTTTAAAAAAGCGACGTCGATCAAGCATAATTTTTACTGACCAAACGGAAAGAAAAATAAGTAATAATAAAATAAGACGCGAGGACCATTCTACGACTGATAACCAAAGCATAAGATTCTCCCTCTTTTCTAGGTGAGATATTAGAATTCATGCCCCTATCTGTCAGTATGATTTAAGTTGGAAAAGACTTGAACCTAAATTCAAAAAGCTCTTTAAAGTCTCCTAATTGAGACTTATCTCCCAATGGGATTTTTGCGACAATGTTTTCAAGCTCCTGCCAATCAAGGGATTTAAAGGCGAGATCACTTAAAAGATGTAAATCTCGGCAGCGTTTAAACTTTTCACGGGCCTTAGTGATCATGCCCTGACACCCAATAAGATTTCCGTTACGGTAATGGATGCAAGCAGCGGCCACTTGTATGACCGCCCAATAAATATTTCGAATCGGATCTTGGCGATCCTCCATCCAAACATCCTCGAGAGACTCGTGGCACTCCCAGTATTTTTGCTCGTTAAAAAGCTGAATACCTTCTGCCATTTTTTCTAAATGTTCTCTTTCGAACACTTAGAATCCGCCGAGAATATTTAATCCTGAATCCACGTAAAGCACTTGGCCAGTGACTCCACCAGATAAAGATGAAGCAAGATAAACCGCAGCTCCCCCACAATCTTCTGGCGTCACATTCTTTTTCATCGGAGAAATTTCTTCGACTTGAGAAAGAAGTGTTCTAAAGCCAGCAATTCCTGAAGCCGCGAGAGTTTTAATAGGTCCAGCTGAGATACAATTCACTTTAATTCCACGAGGACCAAGATCGTAAGCGAGATAACGTGTTGAGGCCTCGAGAGCAGCCTTCGCGACACCCATCACGTTGTAGTTCTTCACCACTTTTTGAGAACCATAATAAGTCATACTGATAATAGAACCATTATCGTTCAATAATTCATGTAATGAATCTGTGATTCCAACTAATGAGAAAGCGGAAATATCACAGGCCATGGCAAAACCTTTGCGACTGGTATGAAGAAACTCTCGAGAAAGATCTTCTTTATCAGCGAAAGCTAGCGAGTGAACAATGATATCGAATTTTCCCCAGTTCTTTTGAACTGTTTCTTTCATCGCCGGATAATGAGCATCATTCGTCACATCCATTTCAAAAATAAAATCAGCTCCAATTTCAGCGGCAAGTGGTTCAACGCGTTTTTTAATCGCATCGTTCATATAGGAAAGAGCGATCGAGGCCCCTTGTTCTTTAAAAGCTTTCGTAATACCCCAGGCAATAGAGCGATCGTTCGCGAGTCCCAGAATAAGAGCTTTTTTCCCTTCAAGTAGTTTCATAAGTACCCTCACTTTTTAGTGAGAATACACTACCCAAGGGACATCAGGGTTTCAAGAATTTGCAGTGGGTCATTCTTTGAAAATAAGGGGGTGAACCACATTCATGGCCCTATTTCCAATTTTCGTAAGAGTAATTTTACCATCTTGGGTACTTGGCCTGGCACTTCCTGTCACTGGATCAATATCCACTTCATGCTCAACTTTAAAAGAAACGGACATTGAAGGAGCTGTTATCGAGCCATTAATCACCTCAAACCTGTACCGAATTTTCTCTGCAGAGTGAGTGACTTTCATTAAAGTAGTCATTTGTGCAGAGGAGTAGTCTTGCAAATTTCTGAGGTTAAAACGCACTTCAAAGGGTTCCTTAAAACTCGCGGTGAAATTTCCAGTGACATCACAGTGATCATTGAAGATATACGATTTAGAAATCGATGTCCCTGTGAAAGCAGCAATGGCCCAAGATTTGGGCTTAGGATCACAAGTTTTGACTTTGAAGGCACCGTTGTTAATGCCACTCTTATCAAAGGCCAAAATTTTTAAAAACTCCTGCAAAACGGATAGAGCATTTTTTTCTTCAGCTATTTCCTGAGGAGTAGGACCCTTAGGCTGTTCCACGATCGGCGCCGGTGGTTGATTTTCTTCGCCATTATTAAAAGAAACTGTTTTTAAGAGGATGCCATCCTTATCGTAGGAATATTCATTTCCATGTTTTATGAGAACTCCATTTTTCATAAAACCACAGGTGACCTTACGTCCCTTTGTCACAGCACTAAAATATTCAATGGATAGGGCACCTGGTGGACAACTCGGACTGTTGGCCAAAAGGGTTGATGAGATAAGGATCAATAAAATAAATATTTTCATAGAGTTAGTTTACAATAGTTGTGAGAACTCGTCACTCATAGACAGAAAGGCAAGAATTGCGCTAGCGTTTTAAAATGAAAAAAATTTATCTTCTTATTTTATGTTTCACACTCTCCTCTTTTGCTTGCGATGACGGTTTTGTAAAAAATAATCATCTACAAATCCCTCCAAATTCATTGCTCGCTGGGGACATGACGGAGGACCAATATAAATCAACCTTAAAATATTTTGAAAAGTTTTTTGCACCGATGGTGGATTCTGAGCATAGAGCAGAACTTCAAATCATCATTTCATGGAGTTCAAATACGGTTAATGCTTATGCCGAAAGGGATGATGACAACTGGATCATTACTGTCTACGGAGGCCTCGCTCGACATAAGGCCATCACTGTTGATGGACTTAATTTGGTTCTTTGTCACGAATTAGGTCATCACCTTGGTGGATATCCAAAAAAATCTACGAATCGTTGGTCAAGTGCTGAGGGACAGGCCGATTATTACGGTACGATGAAATGCCTTCGTCGGATGTGGGAGAAAGAAGACAACACGACGGTCGTTAGAAATCTTCAAATCCCAGATTTAGTAAAAAAAGAATGCAAAAAATCTTTTTCACAAGAAAACGAACAAGCTCTTTGCATGAGAATGAGTTTAGCTGGCAAATCTGTTGCCCTCATGATTCAAGATCTGGATCACGATTCAATTGAGCCTAAATTTGAAACACCTGATGACCTTATCGTACGCTCCATAAACTACATGCATCCTTATGCTCAGTGCAGACTTGATACTTTCTTTAATGGAGCTATTTGCACTGTTTCTGAGAAGCTTGAATTTGACAATGACGATGAAACAACAGGAAGTTGTCATGCAAAAAATGGAGACATCAAAGGGTTAAGACCTCGATGTTGGTTTGCTCCTCGATAATCGGCAAGTTTTTCTTCATCCACGTCCACCTAGTCAAAGGTTAAAATGAAGAATGGTTTTTAAGACTTTATGCCTTATTTTATTTTTCTTTATATCATCGAATTCTTCTGCTTTTGATCATGAAAAATTTGCGCGCGCCCTTGGCCTTGAACTTGTAGATGAAGGTCACCCTTATAATTTTTTAGGGGTCACACACATGTATGCAAACGACAGTCTGTCTAGGCAGGTTCTCGTTATTCACAATGTAAAGGCCGAATTAAAAGAGACGAAAATCATTAAAGCGAAGGACTACCTTATTTTAGAAATTCCGAATGGTGCAAACTCTTATTCCTCTATGGCCCTGATTGGCATTTCAGAGGATGAAATAAGAAAAAACATCAATTCATCATCAGTTCTTAAAACCATATGGAATCAATTTGTTCTATTTCCAAAAGCTTATTCTGAAGATTGTATCTCATCAGGGGCCTTCGTTCCCAATGGTTTAGAGGCCCTTCAAAATTATTATGGAGCAAGTGTCGCCAAAGGAGCTATGAAGTGTATGATCCATTTCTTTCAAGGTGTCTGGGATTCAACAGGGGGACTTGCTGAATCGGCCATGAAAGGAATTGAAAATCTTATTCAAGATCCCAAAAAGTTTTGGGATCAGAAAGTTTCAGAAGTAAAAAATCTAGTCAGCTTTATTCAGCACTTTGATACCAAAATGAAAGAACTCTCCGCCGCTCTATCAAATTTACCGATTGAGACAAAAACGAATCTCATTTGTAGTTTTATTGGTGGAATTGGAGCTGATGTGGCGATGGGAATTCTCTTGGGAGGTGCGGGCCTTGGTAAAGCGATCTTTAGCCTCGAACAATACATCAGTAAAATTGTTAGAATCGAAAAGGTTTTTAATCTTCTCAATCGAGTAGGAAAATTGAAAAATATTCCCTCGGGATTTCTTGAAAGATTATCCTCGTCTAAAATCCCGAACAGCGTTTTGGATTCTCTCAACGTCTTTGCTACCCATCAATTTCCAGACTTCATCCAAGGGGCCATGCAATGCGCGCTTTGATCGTTTTAATTTTAGTGTCAGGATTATCTTGGGGAAGAAGCTGCAAAGAATTTGAAAAATTAGCTGAATATCTTAATACTCAAAAATTTATCAAGGCCAGCCGTGATCATCGAGCTCTTAAAGTTGAACCGCATTTAAACGTTGAAGACCTAAACCAAGCGAGGGCCCTCGCCTATCGTTTTCCTGCCTTCAAAGATTTAGGCTTCGGAAATCCTGGCGGAGAAGGTTGGAAAGTTTACGAGGGGCGAATGGAAAATTCGGTTCTTAATGGAAAGAAAGTGGGCTGGGAAATTAAAAATGAAAACGGACATGCACGCTTAAGACTCGACTGGGATCCTCAAAAAGGAGCACACTACAATCTAGAAATCACAGAAAAAAAAGCAGGAAAAAAAGAAACCCACAAACTCGCTGTGAACTTTCTTTGCCAAGGCCGTAAATGCAGTGAGGAAGAGGTCAAACAAATGGCCGAGAAACTTCAATAAAGAGATGGATCTCTTATTAAAAAATCCTCTGCCACAGCATCGGCCCAATTTCTAGCGATAGGCATCCCTTCTTTAAACCAATAATGAACTCCGTCGCCACCAGATTCAGGATATTGAGTCACGCTCATGCTGTTAAAGATGGGACAATCCGCTCCAACGGCTTCAGTGATTAATCGATAAATCCGAGGTCTTTCCGCCCGATATTTTCTTGAATCCGGTGATCCTATCCAGTAACAACGGGCGCCGGCATCTTTAATAGTCTTCACCATGGTTTTAAGATCATTAATGGCAAAGCTATCACTTGGTGTGTTGACGTAATTAGCACCCAGCTCTACCAGAACTGTCTCTGGTCTTATATTCGCTAAAAGCTCAACTAAATTTGGGGTAGGATGGGTGGTTGCTTTCACGACCTCGCCCGCTAGATTCTTGGAGAAATATCCACAAGTCGTTTTTTGGCCTGAGGTCCACCATCTAGCAATTGAACCACAGCTCGCATAAGTAGCGACCTGAAGACCTGAATTTCTTAGGTTTTCATCAAGATACCAGCCAAAAGGCCCCACTAAATGAGAGTTTCCAATAACGAGGACTGTGGAAGCAAGAAGTAGGCTCATCTAAAGAATTCCTGAATATTTTATTTGTTCAACTGTTGTTTATGTATATATCGTCTCTGGCTTGATAAAAAGTGGAAAAGACTCAAAGGAGTTTATGATGAAAAAATTACTCACACTTTCTTTAACGATGCTGTTTTCTTTTGCCCTTCATGCTCAGGTTCTTACAACTGCAGAGTATGTAGATATTGGTCGATACATTGGAAAGTGGTACGCCATTTCTTCTCTCCCGCAATTTTTTACTCGAAACTGCAAGGCGCAAACTGCTGAATATGAAATCATCAATGATAAAACAATCAGTGTTTTTAATTCTTGTTTAAATGGTAAGACCATCAAAACAATCAAAGGGAAAGCAGTCGTTAAGAATCCAAAAACGAACGCAGAACTGATCGTGACATTTAATAACTTTTTCACTCGTCTCTTTAGAGTGAAAGGGGATTACACCATCATTAAGCTCGACCCAAATTACGAATACGTAATGATAGGTTCTAAAAACAGAAAGTCCCTTTGGATTATGTCGAGACGCCCAGACATGCCTGAAGATGTTCTAGCCGAGTACACTGAACTCGCTAAAAAAGAAGGCTTCGACACAAAAAAGTTCATCATCTCTGAATTCTAAGACCAATGGTCGAAAAGGTAGCGTATACCTTTTCGACCGTCGCAATTTCGACAACTTACCCTCCAAATTAATTTTTTTTACTTGAACGAGCCGATAAACATTGGGCCTGATTTAACAATGAGGAGGGCCCATGAGTTGTCCATTAGAAGTCTTTGATAAATCCAAACACAACTACTTACAAAAATGCTTCTACGTCATTAATCTTCTTAAAAATCACGACTATGATTTGTGGGAAAATTTCCATGCTCAATACTGCAACACTAAACCAGAAGAGTCTTGGGAACTTTATGCCATTCTCGTTGAAGAATATCGAAAAATTCTAGCTCCTCCTAAAAAAGTAAAAGCGAAAAGATCAAAGCCAAGTTCTAAAAGAAAAGCGGCTTAAGGGACTTCCCCTCTGCCGCATCCATCTGTACTGAAGAATTTTTCAAAGCCTTTGAATCCAAAGATAGGACTGAATTCTTTACCATATTTTTCAAGACGAGAAACATATTCTCTTCCAGCTTCAGCCATGAGGTCATTGAATTCTTGAAAATCCTTTATGGGATCTGACTTTACCTGAGGAAACAGCTTTAAACACTGTGGGATATGTTTGATCTTGTTATACCGAGAATAATTTAATGCCGCTGACAGAATATTTGCTTGAACTTCATAACAATAAATTTGAACAGGGCCTAAAAAGCGGGCCGAAACAAATTTATTTTTTATCATTTGAAAAACTCTTGTCCGTTGATCAGAGGATAAATCTTTAACAAAGTTTATTAATTTTAATTTCACAACATCTTTATTGGTGAAAATATGTTTAGGAATGAGGGAAACGGATTCTTTAAGACCAACAGATGAAGGTTTTTTTACTTCAAACTCCAAACGATCTGAGATAAAAAAATATTTCGACAGATCTTCGAGGTCCTCAAAAATATTATCTAAATTTTCTTTTTGATCTTTATTTAAAAGCTTTAAAGAAGCCTCGTGATATTCATAAAAAGTATTCATCATTAAATGCTTCTTCGCCTCTAGCGTGTAATCCAATGCTTTTGACAAAAATCCAGTCTCTCCATTGAAATCAAAATAAAAAAATTCTTTCACATCAAATCTTTTATACTGATAAAAATGCAGCACTTCATGGACGATAATATCTAATAATCTTCCTCTGGTTATTTCTGAGTCCATGCAAACGGAGACCTCATTTGGCATTTCAAAAAAAGCAAGAACACCTTGTTGGCATCTCTTATGTTCATTTTTTTGCAAAAATCGAATCGTTGCCTTTCCACTATCGAACACATGTTTAATTTTTTTGAAAGGTGGATAAATCTCAGAGGATTTTAAAAAATCAGAAATAAATTTGTTATTCATTTCACCAGTTTTTTCGAATTCAAAAGCGAGGTGATCTAATTTTTTGTCTTTTTTTAAAAGATCTAAACATTCCTCGCTAGCAAAGATCACCTGAAACACAAACATATACAAAAAGACGATTAAGGGATACATGTTATTTTAGACATCCACTCATTTGGATCGTGCTGTGTTCACTTTCCTGAAATACTAGATTGTATTTTTTTTTAATGTGAACCCAATCCTTAATATATCGGCATGCTCTCTCTTTATTAACTGGCAACCATTCCGCAATCGTTTTTGCACCTTTCATCCTATTGTAACTTCTATTAGTAATCACAAGGTTGTCGGGATCATTCGCAAAATGTTTTTTTTCATCTTTACTCCACGAAAAAGCACCCGAATCGTGAGCATGCTTTAGAGGTACGAGGTGATCAATATCAACATTTTTTGCGAGTCTATGCTCCTCAGGATGATAGTAGTCCATCCAATTACCCTGAACCACTGTACAGCCTTTTTTATTCAATGACACTTTAACAAGTGATCTATCGATTAAAATTTCTTGACGTGTATTTTGGCAATCCTTGTCCTTATCTATCCAATGTTCCCAATCAGAGCGGACATATTTTTTTTCAGGCAAACTCCTCGTCTGAGTGCAAGAACAACAAATAGCAAAAAGAACAATTATCCAAAAGGTACCGTATACCTTTCCGACATAGTTCCTCATTAGATACACCAAATGCCGAAGCCACCACCAAGATAGAGTGACCTGAATTGCTGTTCGCTAAATTGAACTTTATAACCTATAAAGAGATCACTTTGTGGACTAAAGTTGACCATCAAAGACTCACTCCCAGATCGAAAGGCATGGGTGGTAGTTCCCATATGACAGTAAATGGGATTGGTGGAAGCGATATTGAGTGTTACAAGGTTATTTGTCGACGTGTAAGTTCCATTTTCAATCATGTAATACTGATTTTCTAGGTCATAGTGATAAAGTGTATAGCTTTTGTTTTGGAGGACTAGCATCTGCGCTCTTTCATCCCCATTGATGTAAATGTAGGATCCATCAGGAATGGAATTGGATGTTTCAGAAAAAACTGGTTTTGACTCTAAACTGTAACTCGTTCCACCAAATTGTAATTCACTACCTGAGACGTTAACAGTGACGTTTGAGGACTGATCATAATTTTTAGTTGTTCCCCCGCAGTTTCGACCCAAAATAGAAGTAGGAGAATTTACCGCCCATGAAAGTAAAGAGCACCATAATATAGAATTATTCGTATTTGTCTTTTCAACAGATAGTGGAGTGTAAACATAAGCTCGTAATTTTAAATTAAATGAACTGCCACTTTGAGTATATTTGTAAACGGATTCAAGTTTGTAGGATTGATCGACTATCTGACAGGAAACTGAATTGAAATAGGTCTTCGAATCAATTAATGTCGCTGATGAAAAGTTAAAAATCTGTTGGATTGATTTATCAGAAATTCCGTCAAGATTTGAGTCATAATCAATGCATTTACGCCATTGTCCCACGTGTGTAGGTGTGACTAAAGACGCACTTCCGGTAGAAACCTCAGCTTCTCCAGAAATGTCATCCGTGCAGGAATAATTCCCCAAGATACTACAGAGAAGAAGGAAGTGGTAAAGAGAAGCTCTCATTATGGATCTCATCGGCATACCCGACGGCCAACCTTAGATAATGCTAAAAGGTACCGCATACCTTTTAAACATCGACATGGGGAGGAGGCAAAAAGGAACCTGAATTAATGAGTTATCTGAAAAGTAGTTTATAACTTTCAGCGACTTAAAAGTGTGAAAGTTATTAAGTTCGTTTAATTTAAATTCAATGAATTAAGTTCTAAAACATAATATAATAAGAAGTGCCACTCGCCTCTCTCGTAAACCAGTCATAAACACACACCAAGGAATGATCATGAAAAATACGGATGATTTTTTGATCGCTCATGTTGAACTTGGACAGGCACGCTTTACTCATGGGGAGGAAATTGGATTCGAATTTCGGAGTGAAATCGATGCTTGGGCCAGGATGGAGACTCACTTCAGACACCAGATTAGAAATCCAAGAAAAAGATTCTCCCCAAAGGGCAGGCAAGACCTTGCCACAATCGTCTACTCTGTTCGCCATAAATTGGACGAGATCTAAAGGATCCCCTGTTCTGTACAAGATTTGAGCATTTATTTAAATATCTGTCGAAAAGGTAGACGCTACCTTTTCGCAGAATAAAAAATGACATAGTAGATGAGGCCATAAAGTGCGCCTCCAAGGTGGGCGCCATGACCAATGGGGAAAGTGCTCCCCTTCGTTTGCTGAATAAGCCCCCAGATATCTAATCCCACAACAAGAAGAGAGGCCGTTAGAGCTGGAACAGGGATCAGCCCAAAGAGAAATAATTTGTCTTTTGGAAACATCAAGGAATAAAGAAGAATGACTCCGGAGATGGCCCCAGAAGCTCCGAGTGCCTGAAGATTTCCAGCACCAATCCAAAAGGCACTCACCAAAGCGTGGCACAGTGATGAGAAAACCCCAGCTCCCAAATAAAAAATTAAAAATCTTCTACCTCCCATCGCATTTTCAAGGACAATACCAAAGCCATAGAAGACATACATATTGATGAAAATATGAAAAATCATATTGTGAGAAAAAACGGATGTTAATAACGTCCATGCTCGTCCTTCGCTAAGTCCATCCCAGCTCACAAGGAAATTTCTGATCATGAACTGGGGATTTGTAAAGAGTGAGATCATCCATAATAAGAAAACGGCAACGTTTATTTTTATGATAGAGGTGACGACATTTATATTGATCAGTTCTTTGCTCAATATCATGAAACAAATTTATTCTTTTTCAATGAAGTTGAAACGACTCAGCCTTTCCTGTCTCTTTTAGCTGTGATAAGCTGGGTCATGCCTTCTGACTTTAAAAAACTTATGTTCGCGCGCTTTTTCTTTACTTTTGCCGTTCAAATGCAGGCAATCGTTCTTGGTTGGCGGATGTATGAACTCACTAAAGATGCACTTTATTTAGGCCTTATTGGACTTGCTGAAGCGATACCTGCACTAGGACTTGCTCTCTTTGCAGGATATATTGTGGATCGAGGTAGACCTTTGGTTATTTATCGAAGGCTCACTTTCGTAAGCTTAACTTCTGGTCTTTTAATGCTTTTGACTCAACTACCCTCGATCGAAATTTCAGTTGATCTTCAAGTAAAATTACTTTTTATTTCATCATTTCTTACAGGTGTCGCAAGGGCCTTTTCTCAACCTTCGATGTATTCGATTGTCCCAAAAATTATTCCACGACATCTTCTGCCTCAATCTTCAGCTTGGATGTCTTCCGCTATGCAGACAGCACGAATGTCAGGTCCAGCGATTGGAGGAATTCTTTATGGGTTTTTAGGAGTATCTGGAACAGCTCTCATCATATGTATCTGCTTAACTATTACTTCATTTACACTTTTCATGATGAATTTTAATGCTCCGGCAAATACACCGACACCTGGAAAATCAGTTAAAGATGACCTCCTATCTGGATTAAAATTTGTTTTTTCACACCCTATTTTATTTCCAGCAATGTCTCTCGATATGGTTTCTGTTTTATTTGGCGGAGTCACGGCACTCCTTCCTGTTTACGCAGCAGAAATTCTTTTCGTAGGACCTCAAGGACTTGGACTTTTGCGAGCATCTCCTGCTATCGGTGCCTTTATCATGAGCACATGGCTCATTAAGGGCGGACTTCAACATCAGGCAGGGAAAAAACTTTTTACTTCAGTCGCTGGATTTGGAGTTTGCATTTTGGTTTTTGCTTTTAGTCGAAACTATATCCTCTCCATGATTTCACTTATCGCAAGTGGGATGTTTGATAGCGTCTCCATGGTGATTAGAACAGCGGCAGTCCAACTATCTTCTCCGGATCACATGAGAGGAAGAATTTCGGCGGTTAATTCTATTTTTATTGGTTCATCAAATGAAATTGGAGAATTTGAATCAGGAGTTACTGCTAAATTGATGGGCACATTTTCTGCGGCCGTGTTTGGTGGAGTCATGTGTCTCATCTCAGTATTTACCATTTCTTTGTTTTCTCCAAAGTTAAGGAAGTTAGATCTTAAAGAATTAGAAAATGAGAAATAATAAATTGACTGGATTTCGTCCCTGAAACCCAGTCAGTAAAGTCAACTTACTCGATGACATCCTTCACTTGTTTCTTTTCTTCTTTCATTTCCATTTTCTGAATTTGACCTTGTTCCGTTAAATCAAATCTGCAAGATTGATATCCCTCAAGAGTGGTAGATGTTGAAAGACAGTTCCTGGCCTCTTTTAATTGATTCATCTGTTGATCAATCTTTAAATTGGCTTTTTGTTTCAAAGAAGAAAGATCGGACTGGGCAAAACTCTCGAGACTAGAGACGAAAGCAAAAGTCATCAATAAAACTTTCATAAAGACTCCTTTGTTTTTCATCACAGAGGATATTTCATGATTAAAAATCAATCGTAAAGATGCGGCGATAATAAACTGCTCAAATGCGTTTTAAATTACTAGAGTTTAATTCTGGGTTGATATTTCAAAGAAGAGAGATCATCATTTTGAGAATCGAAGGAGGATCTATGCCGACACTTTTTCATCCTCGACCTAATTACTTCCCAGACGAAACGATCGAAAAAACGAATTCACTTAATTGGATTATTCCTATTTCTAGATTTTTATTTTCACAAATTTTCATTATCTCAGGATTTAATCATTTTACCTCTGGAAGCATCGGTTATGCGGATTCTATGGGTGTTCCAATGGCAGACATGCTAGTGCCAATATCAGGCCTCATCGCCATCATCGGAGGTGGGAGCATTCTTTTTGGACTTCATGCTCGCTTCGGAGGGGTTCTGATTTTGCTTTTTCTCATTCCTGTGACAATCATGATGCACAAGTTTTGGATTTACTCCGACTCAGGTGAGGCGCAGATGCAGATGATTCAATTTTTTAAAAACGTGGCACTGATTGGTGGTGCAATGCTATTTGCCTTTTATGGAGCAGGGCCAGTCAGTATGGATTCTAGACAGGATCGAAAAGCGAAGAGATAATTATCTCTTCGCCTCGTTTATTTTTTGAAAAATGGTTTTTGATTTAGCGACTTTATATTTAAGTTTCGGTCCTAGCTTAATGCGAGGCTGTTTAACAAGTGAGCCATCACAAAGAGTTCCAGCAGTATCCAGTTCAACTAATTCTTTAATAAACAGATCTTTTGGAAGTGGAAGTTTTTGGTCCTTATGAGATTGACGAGAGTACGACTCATAAAGCTGATTTGAATAGTGTTCACCACGATTAAGTTGGTTTTCAGCAACCGTTTTGACAATGAGAGTGTGCTTATGAAGCGTTACACCTGTTTTCACTGAGTCAGTTGCAGTATAAACGGCACCGGCAAGTGAACCCGCCATACCACCCAAGATAACCGCACCTAAAGCATCCCAGCCAGTGATAGAAAATGACTTTGCAACAACTGCTCCTGAAAAGAGGCCCACATAAGCAGAGGCGACTGTTCCCGCAGTCATTGTTACTGGAGTAAGGGTTAGTTTTACGATAAGTTGGTTTCGTCTTTTTAAATACTCATCCATACAGGTACTGTCTGGATTGGCGGTTTCAAGATGAGTTTTGATTTCTTTGATTCTAATTTTGTCGACATCATCTGCCTTTACATTAAAGACAGAAAAAATCATCACGAGAGAGATGAAAAATTTCATAAAGACTCCTTAAGAAATACCTTTTTATCACATCAAAGGATCACTTAAAGGAGTCTCTGTAGATTTTCCAGGGTTGTTAAACCCTTGATTTAATTATTTCTGAGGAGAATTCGTAGTTGGTCTATGGCGAATATCCTTAATTCTACCAGCATAACCAGAAACTAGAGCTGTTACTTCTTTATAAATTCCAAGGAATGAATGAACTCTCACGACATACTGAGGCGCCACAATGACGTCCGCTTTATTAGGCACAACTGCATTATAGGCAGCTGCCGATTTTGTATCCTCAACAACGCCACCAGAAAATAAGCTAAAGCCAGGGCCTGAACCATCATAGTTTACGCCATCGACATAATCTTTTGCTGAATGGATATTTATGAAACCAAAAAGCTTAGACTGCTTAGCAGTGCCATGAATTTTTTTACTCATGTCGATATCAAGCTCGGCCTCTAGACGAGACGTTAACGAAACTTCAAGAGCACTACTTTTTTGATTTCTATTGGTCGTAGTTGAACAAGAAAACATAAATGACATGGCCAAAATAAGTATGACTAATTTCATAAATCTCCTAAGGTTATTAGGACATTAGAAATCAATTCCTGATAAATTTAAACTTTAAAAGAAAATGGAAAAATTATCCTAACGCGGAGTTTTCTTTTTCAAAGCATCTTGCTCAAATAAATAGATTCCTACACAGACTCTATAATCCGAAGGAGACTCGAAAGAGGCAAAAGATTTTCCGATGAGAAATTTTAATTTCTTTCCCGACTTACTTTTTAGCTCAGCCACTCCTAGATCTGATCCGCCAGAGAATGATTCTGAAGTTAATTTCGTCTCGGACCCTGTTTCAAAAGAGTCACACTCAAAATCTAAATCGTTTGTTTTATGTTTCTTACAAACTAAATCAAAAGCAGATTGTAGTGATTCTTTTAATTGTCCTTTTTCTAAATCAACTACGAGCTCCTTACATTTATCAAATGCAAAAAGGATATTGTCCTTAATGGGAGCAGCATATGAAGAAAAGGATAAGATCAAAATGAAATGAAGATAATTTTTTTTCACTAGTTGATCTTATCACAGGAATGAATTCTTACAATGGAATTGAAATATAAAAAGTAGATCCCTTTTCAAGTTCACTTTCTACCCAGATTTTACCACCATGGGCTTCAATAATTTCTTTTGAAATAAATAGGCCAAGACCCATTCCACTGACCTCAGAGTAATGAATCGCCCTTTCAAAGCGATCAAAAATTCGTTCGAGGTCTTCACTCGCGATTCCGTATCCATAATCTTTTACCGAAATGACTGCTTTATCAAATTGCTTAACGACCTTTATCTCAATGGGTTTCCCTCTCCCATATCGAATAGCGTTTGTAAGAAGGTTTCCCATCACTTGCTCAAGTCTAAAACGATCCCAGGAACCATAAATTTTCTCTGCAATACTTATGGAGGGAATTAAAAGTCCCCCTGCCTCAAATAAAGCATACATTCTAAAAACGGCTTCCCTAACAATATCCCCTATCTCATGAATAGATTTATCAATTTTAAGCTTACCCGTTTTAATTCTTGAAACATCAAGCATGTCATCAATGAGTCTCGTGAGTCTTCCTACAAGCTGATTCGTTTGTTGAGCAACGATATATTGCCTTTCTGTAGAGATCAACTTGTTCGCATTTAATTGCCTTAAGGTTATTTCGGCTTGAAGCTTAAGAGATGTGAGAGGCGTTTTTAATTCATGAGAGGCCATAGACAAAAATTGATCTCTGGAAATGAGTGCTTCTTCAAGCTTTTTCTCTTTGTGCCTCATTTCACTTAAATCTCTTGAAATAGTTGCTAGTCCAGTGATCTCCCCAGTTTTATCGGATGTTGTTACAAAACCACTGAAATTAACCCTCATGTGCTCTTGAGATTTGTATTTTTTAAATCTCAAGTCACCTTCAATCTTCTTTTTTTCAATGAGTGAGGGAATGATATTTTGTTGATAAAAATTTAAATCCTCTTGATGGATAAAATCTTCAATTTTTCTCCCCTTATAATCCTCATCAACCTCAAAAGCTAAGCGAGCTGCCTGATTGAGATAAAGAACATTCCCCTCTTTACTAGCTAAACCAATAATGTCGGATGAGCTTTCAAGAATTTTGATCAAACGTTGTTGGTTTTCCTCTATCTCTTTATGGTCATGAATATCAGTATCCGTCCCCACCCATTTTATTATCTTATCACTTGAATCTTTTATGGCGACTGAACGACAGAGGTGCCAACGATACTCACCATCTTTTCTTTTTAGGCGATACTCCATTTCAAATGGTGCACCTGTATCAAGAGAATAGATCCATCGTTGATGAGTTTCCTCCAAGTCTTCTGGGTGAATAATTTTATTTGGGGCCCAAATGTTACCATTATTCTTTTCTATTCCCGTAAACTCATACCATCGTTCATTAAAATAAGTGACGATTCCCTTTGTATCGGTAATGAAGGCGATATTAGGAATCATTTCTACATAATTTCTAAATAATCGTTCACTCTCCTGAATTTTGTTCATGGCCAAGACTTGATCATCAATATCATTGACCATGACAAAGAATCCCCTCACTGATCCATTCTCATCAAAATCGGGGCGATAAATTTGCTCCACGTGCCTGACTCCGAGCTTTGAATGCTTCAGTGTCGTTCTAAATTTTAATTCCTCTCCACTTAGAACCTTTTCGATATATGGTAATCTCGCATGAAAAAATTCTTCACCAACCACATCCTTAATATGTTTATGAATAATTTTTTCTCGAGGTTGACCAAACCATTCAGTGTAGACATCATTAACAAATCGACTCAATAAATCTTTATCCACATAGGCAAGGGGCCCTGGATACACATCCGAAAAAATTTTTAAAATTTGATCCGCTGGAATTTTATTCATGTTAGAGAACATAGCGCATTTTTTTATGATTCATAGCGTGTGAGCTGATATTAAGGAAAGCTTTAGGTTAGAAGTCCAAAAGTCATAGAGCACCCTGTAACGCAATGCTCTGTTAAGGAAAAACCTCCTGACCTTTAGGGCCATCTTTGATACTTTTATAGGCAAAATAAAGAGGCTTTTTCATGCAAAAAAAACTTGTACCAGATTACATTGAAAAACTTGAGGTCTATCAGGCGGGAAAACCTATCGATGAACTTGCTCGTGAAAAAGGGTTAACGAAGATTTCAAAATTAGCAAGTAACGAAAATCCTCTAGGCCCCTCTCCATTTGCCATTAGAGAAATGACTAATGCTCTCTGGGACGTTCATCGTTACCCAGACATGTTTGCTCATGAGTTAAAAAATTCACTGAGTAAGCTCTATAACCTCAAGCCACAGAATATTATCCTCGGTAATGGCTCAGAAGGAATCATGGGTTATATCGTACGAGCTTTCCTTCAGCCTAATGAGGAAGTGGTCACTTCAGAAAATACTTTTATTGGCTTTCTTATTCTAGCGAAGTCTGTTGGGGCAAAACTCATTCAAGTCCCACGAAGACAAGATTACAAATATGACGTCGAGGCGATGGCAAAAAAAATAAATGAAAATACAAAAATCGTTTATATCGCAAACCCAGATAATCCAACGGGAACGTATATCACGAAAGAAGAATTTGATTTTTTAATGAGTCACGTCCCTTCTCATACGATTGTCATCTTAGATGAAGCCTACTTTGAATTTGCTCAATCTCATTGGGATTATCCAGATTCCATGAATTACCGATATGACAACGTTATTACTCTTCGAACGTTTTCTAAGGCCTACGGGATATCAGGCGTTCGCTGCGGATATGGTTTTGGCCATGATTACTTGATTGGTAATTTACATAAAGTGAAACTTCCGTTTGAACCAGGTCTTATCGCTCAAAAAGGAGCGTTTGGGGCCCTTAAAGATTATCCACATCTTGAACGCACTCTTTTAAATAATAAAGAACAGTACGAGATCCTTTTTGATTATCTTACTGAACATGGATTTAATCCCATTCCTTCTGTGACAAATTTTATTACCATTAAAACTGGGACCGAAGAAAAAAGTCTCTACCTTTTTAATGAACTGTTAAATCACGGCGTGATTATACGTCCCTTAAGAGCGAATCTCATGCCTGACCATGTCCGTATTTCGATCGGCACGAAAGAAGAAATGAACCACTTTTACGAAGCGATGAGTGAAGTGATGCCTAAATACAAAGAAAAATTCGGAATGAAATTATGAAAATTCTTACCTACAAACGTCCAACGGTCTTTGGAATTCAAAAACGCCTTGGTATTCTTTATAACGATAAAACAATTGTGGATGTAAATTTCACTTGGCAGGCGATCTTTGAGAGATTTGGCTACTATGCTCCAGATAAGAGAGCTGAGCTATTGGCCCCAAATTCTTTAGCTGCGTTTTTGAAACTTTATCAAGAAGCTTCTATTTCAAAACTTCAGGAAACTCTCCAGTGCTGGGGAGATTTGGCCTCTCGTGGAATTTTTAAAACAAAAAGTCAGGCGGATATTGCCTTCCATCTTCTGGATGCCAATGATCTGACTCTAGACACACCATTAGATGAAATTGCGATGTACCGAGATTTCTATGCCCATGAAAAGCATGTGAAAAAAGGTTTTGAAAAAAGAAACGAATCAGTCCCAGAAGCTTGGTATGAAATCCCTGCTTACTATAAAGGTGGCAACACTGGTTTCATTGGTGATGGCGATATCATCCCATGGCCATATTATTCTAAGCAGCTCGACTATGAACTAGAACTCGGGGTTGTCATAGGAAGAGATGGAAAAAACGTTAAAGCAAAAGACATTAAGAAACATCTTTTTGGTTTCACCATTTTAAATGATATTTCCGCAAGGGATATTCAGCGAAAAGAAATGTCCATTCGTTTGGGGCCGGCAAAAGGTAAAGACTGGTGCTCAGTCATGGGCCCAGTGATTGTGACTTTCGATGAATTTAATTACGAAGAACCCAATCTCCTTATGACAGCTTCCGTCAATGGCACGGAATGGTCTCGTGGCCAGTCAGGTGACTCCCATTACTCTTGGGGTGAAATGATTGAGCACATGAGCATGGAAGAGTGGATCAGGGCAACAGACTTTATTGGCTCAGGAACAGTCGGAACAGGCTGTGGACTCGAACTTGATCGATGGATTCAGCCGGGAGATCTTTTAGAATTATCGATTGAAAAAATTGGAACATTAAAAAACATTGTTGGGACTCCCAACTCTAAGCCCTAGGACGTCTTTATGGAAAACTTTTTAAGAAGTGGTATTCATACGAAACAAGCACACGTCAAAATCCCTGAGGGGACTTTTGAAGAGGAACACGGAAGAAAAGGTTTCTTTGGACGTGTTTCTCATATCTACCATAAAAATAAGCCCACTGATTGGACAAACATTTCAGGAGATTTGAAACCTCGTAATCTTCCCCCCCTTTTTGAGAAACCAGAGCTCAAAAATAAATTTGTGAAAATGCTCTTTAATAAAGATGTTCAAGTTTATCTTGGGACTCTCACGGAAACACCAAAGTCTTTTTTTCGTAATGCTGATTTCGATGAAATGTTTTTTATTCATGAAGGCGAAGGACTCATGGAGACGATTTATGGGCATATACCGCTCGTTAAAGGCGATTATGTTATTGTTCCAAGAGGCACCACTTATAAGACCTTTGTAACAAAACACATGAAAATATTAAAAGTAGAATCGAGTTCTGAATTTGAAGAGCCCTCTCGAGGTATCTTGGGACCCAATGCTCTCTACGATCAATCAGCGAAATTTATTCCCGAAGCCGCTTTAGGGTCTGAGCAAAATCTGAGTGAGTATATCGTTGATGTTAAACACCACGGACAAATCACGCAGGTAACTTACCCCTTTAATCCTTTAGATGCTGTTGGATGGAAAGGCTCCCTGTATGCCTGGAAGGTTTCTATCTATGATTATTGTCCTATTAATTCTCATCGCTATCATATTCCACCAAGTGGCCACACCATGTTTGTGGCACAAAACTTCGTCGTCTGCTCTTTTGTCGCCCGTCCGCTTGAATGGACCTCTGAAGGAGTTCTAAAAGTTCCATTTTTCCACTCCAATATTGATTACGATGAAATTCTCTTCTACCACCAGGGTAACTTTTTCTCTCGAGATAACATCGATGCGGGGGCCATTACGTTCCATCCACAGGGAATTCACCATGGGCCACATCCAAAAGCATTTAAAAATGCCAATAACAATGAATTCACCGATGAATTTGCTGTGATGATTGATGCCAAAAATTCGCTCCAGATGACTCCAGAATTTTCAGCATTTGAGAACAAAGAGTATTGGAAGAGTTGGATGCTCAAGTAGGAAGGATTGTTCACCTAGCATCTTTTAGTAAATTGAGGAAAATATCCTTATTCATTTTAAAAAGGATGCTTATGAAAAAATCCGTCATTGTATTATCTGCTCTTCTTTCATTTTCAGCGATGGCAGCGGGCCCTCAGCTCGATAACTTAAGTAAAGATGATGTAGAAAGCCTCTCTCAAGAGTTTGGTGGTAATTTTGCTCACACTGTTGTTGCCGCACCAGAGACTTCTGGACTCTTTGGAGTAGAAGTTGGAGTAGTCGCAGGTCAAACTTCTGCACCGAAATTTAAAGATCTCATTGAAGAAAATGGTGGTCAGGGAAGCGATTTTGAAAGCTTATATTATGCTGGTCTCGCTGCTCGTGCGCATTTTCCCTTTGAGCTTTTTGTGGAGGCCAATATTCTTCCCGAACAAGAAATTAGTGATATCACAATTAGTAATACCTCGTATGGAGTCGGCTGGAACTTTGGAGGATTTTTTAATTTTCCATTAGACCTTGCCGTTGGAGTCAATAGAGCTGGGAGTGAAATCTCCTTTAAACAAACGACTCCCGTTAATGCCACAGTCACTCTTGAAACAACGACTACGAATTATTGGATCGGTGCGAGTAAATCATTTTTTCTTTTCACGCCGTACTTTAAAGTAGGAACGTCATCTATTGATGGTGACCTGAAGGCGACAGCAGATATTTTTGAAGGAGTTAAAACAAGTCAATCAGTTGAAACGACTGGTGGCTATTTTGCTCTTGGAACTCATGTTAATCTACTCATTCTTAAACTTGGTTTAGAGTACTCACAGGTTCAAGACGTCAAAAGAGTTGCTGGAAAATTATCTTTTAGCTTCTAAAATTTTAATCGGGTTTCCATACCAAGGCCTATTCACGCTCATGCTTGGATAGGTCTTTTTTAGTTTCAGTAAAATCTCATCTAAATTCACACCCGGGAGTAATCCCTCATTTCCCTCGCTAAACTCGAGAAAGAAATTATCAAAATGAATGGGGATGAATATTTTAGGCTTAAAAGATTTTACATACCCCTCCAAAATGACATCATCATTTTTTCGATTCGCAACACCTTGAATAAGGGCATCCACCTTAACGACGGACTTAGGAATTCGATCTAAAAAGGGTGCTGCTCCCTGATCGATGAGAATATTCCCTAGGGGATGTTCAATAAGATAAAACCAAGTATCACCCACACAATAATCCCAGAAACTTAAATTTGTATCCTTTGGAACTGGTCCAGGAAGAAAATCAAATAAATGTAAAATCTGAGAATGCTCTTTGGGAAGAGGAGTGACAAAGAAGTCCCCCACTTTAATTTTTTTATAAGGCATGA
>JACCEB010035040.1_pt1 | contig 36223 bp, 30 predicted proteins | sample 7454761 | NCBI WGS metagenome assembly JACCEB01 (sample SAMN15323454, study PRJNA562643) | freshwater metagenome | isolation source: river surface water | place: USA:Blue River Watershed | collected 2017-08-18
AGGGTCTGGAATTTTTAGATTTTTTGGTTGAGTTAAATTTTTATTTTTTGTATTTTTTTAGTAATCAAAAATATATATGTTACATCTATAGTTATAGCTAGATTTATATAGTTAATTTTAATTTCTTCATATATATGTATTAATCATATTTCTATCTATAAATAACAGTTTATAGATAGAATTATATAGTTATTTTAATTACTATTAATTTTAGGAAATATTTTTTTTAATCTATCAATTTCAGAATTGATATATTCTGGATTACTATGTTTTCTAGCAAATAATCCTAAACTTGTTAAATAAACTGGATAAGTTAATCCTAATTTTGTAAAATATAATATTGCAGATTTTATACCACTTTGACTATTAAATTTAGTTATCATATCAATACCATTTGGTACTGCTTCTTCAAAAATATCTTGTAATATATATTTATTATTTTCCGTAATTTTTTTTAATATTATATTTATCATATCAACTAAATGTAAACTAATAACTATTTTATAATTTTCTTTTAATTCTATATTTAATATTTTTAATAATAAATTAAGTTTTTCAAAAATAATACTATACGATACATTATTGTCAGTTACAAATAATTTTTTAAAACTTTCAATAACACATAATACAATTTCCGATCCTTCTTTAGTAATTTTTTCACTATCTAATTTTTTTATATCAAATACAGTTAAAAAAAATATCATAGCTTTTTTAAAACATTTACCAAATTCTTTAATATCATTTTTAAGTGTTTTATTTATATTTTGTATATTGAATGTATTATTATTATATAATAAATTAACACAAATATTGTCAAAAATATAATCAGCACTATAATTTATAGGTTTATCTTCATAAATAATTGATGTTTTATAGACATTTTTAAAAAAATTATATATATCTTTTGTAATATATTTTTTATTTTTTTTAATTTTTGTTATACTTATAAAAAAATCATATGAAGTACTATCAGACATAATTTTTTTTAAAAAATCTCTACAAAGAATATACATTTTTAATATATTTAATCTAAGTTCTGGTGTTAATGGTTGATTTATATTAAACATTGAAATATAACCTTTTCTATTTGCTGAAAAAACTATTCTTGAATTATTATTTTGTGGTACTTGATCTGGATTATTTATATCATTATTTATATCATTATTTATATCATTATTTATATTATTATTTATATCATTATTTACATTAGGTAGACATGGACATGGAGGACATTGTAATCTTTGTTGTACTGGTTGTAATTGTTGTATTGGTTGTAATTGTTGTACTTGTTGTGTAGGTGCATATATAGTATTTATATTTGTATCATATTGACTACGTTGACTACGTTGACTACTTTGAGTAAATTGATTATTTGATGATTGATTTTGTTGTTCTAATTTTCTTTGTTCACGTTGTCGTTTTCGTCTAGCTTTATTTTTTTTTCTTCTTTTATCTGATCTTACTTTACTTGCTTCTCTTTTTGTATTTAAATCTGTAATATATTTTTGAAATTCATCTTCGCTAAATGGTTTATTTAATTTTTTAGCTCTTTCCATTTGTGTCTCTCTTATTTTTTTAATATCTTCACTGTCTTGTGTTATTTGTGTTGTTTTTTTTGCTAATTTTTTATCTTCTCTTTTTTGTTTTATAGCTTCATCATCTTCAATCTCTTTTTGTGTTAATGTAGTTTCTCCTTTTTTAACTTTTTCTTTTTTATCTAATCTTTCTTTACTCTCTGCTCTTTTTTTATTTATAACATCAACTATATTTTTTTGAAAATCTGCTTCATTAAATTCTTTTTTTTGTTTTTGCAATTTTATTTTTTCTTTTTCTCTTAATTTATTAATTTCATCTGGTGTTAATGCATCTGTTTTACCACCAATCAAATTATAATAATAATATATTTTATTTATATATTCATTATATTTTTGATTAGTATAATTATTATTATCATACATTTTTACTATTTTTTTTAAATATTTATTTAATTTATATTCTATAATAGGATTATTTTTCATTATATATATATATTAAATTATTAAATAAAAAAAATACTTTATTTAATAATTTTTAATTTTTTAGCAATAAATATAATTAAAATAATTAAAAGAATATATAACAAATATTTGTAATCTTCGTGATATGTTTTATTTTTTAATTCTTTATTATATTTTTGAAAAAAAAATTCTAATCTATTTGAATAATCTTCATCATTAAAATTATTATTTATTTTAGGTGTATTAATATAGTTATTATATTCATCTTCATTATCTTTTATTTTTAATATTTTATTTCTAATATCATTTAAATTTTGATCAGAAATATTATTAACATTAATAAAAGTATTTTCATTAAAATAATAATTTACTTTATTACATCCATGATATATAGGGATAATTCTTGCAAAGAATCCATTAAATATTTTTTCTGTAATATATCCATCATTATATGAATTTTCTGATACAAATACGAATTTATATTTATTTAATATATTTAAAAATTCAATAGAATGATAACATGATTTATCACCCAAATCTTTTTTATAAAATTTAATATTATCACATTTATCAATACTCTCTAACATTTGTTTGATTTTATTTTTTTTATCAATTAAAAATTTATTATTACTAACAAAAATACAAAATTTTTTATCTTTAAAAGGTGTATAAATACTTGGTTGTATAGTGTTATAATATCTTTTAAAATAATTAATTTGCGTATATATTACAGGTATTGCAATATATTTATCTGTTTCTGCTACTTTATCGATATGATTATAAAAATATACTTGAATTTTTTCATCATTATAATCTTTATATTTTATATAATGTGTATAAAATCCATGATATGATGCATTTTCTACACAAATTATAATATTTATTTTAGTATTATCTGATTGTATACTTGTTTGATCTTTACCACTTTGTATACCATAAATATTTATACTATAATTTGGATTACTGCTTATATTTTCAGGAAAAAAATAATCTATAAATTTTTTTTTATCTTGAAATGAATAATAGTAATTTTTATTATATTGTATAGTTTCCATTTCTTTAGAAATGTAGTTTATTTGCATATATAATTAAGTTAACTAAAAATAAATTAATTAGATATTTTTAACCATTTATTTTTATTTCTAATAAAAAATTGAATATTTATACTATTTAGTATATATTTATATGTTTATAAATATACTATATTATTTACCATAACAATGGACTCACATACTACATCTAATACCGACACTTATATTAACGACATTATTGACTATTTGTATTTTACTAGTGACGAAGAAGAAAGACGTCGTCAAAAGCAAATGTATAAACTATATGTTCGTAAAGCACAAGAAAAGCTTAAAAACAAACCTTTGCGCATACAAGTATTAATAATTACTCATGTTGCATCTGTTAAAGATCGATTTTTTGTTTAATACTTTTTTTATTTTATAGATTTATAAAATAAAAATTTGAAATAATAAACTGTCTATATATCTCTTATCATTTTTTATATATCATCCAAGTACCATGTCCTCTGTTGCTGCTCCGGCCGCAACCATGGTGCTTACCCCTCCTCCCGCGCTCAATGCTACTTCCACATCCAAGTCCAAGAAGCGAAAGCTTACGGATCTCGAACCGCTTTCACCCGAGTGGTGGGCCGAGAACATCCGCCTCGAAGATCAACGCGAACGTGCTCGCGAACGCCGCCTCGCTAAAAAGCTTGCTGGCTTATCTCCGATCGAAAAGATGCTTGAGCTCAACCGCATGAAGAAGTCACCCGATTCTAAACGATCGAACCCGGCCGACTGGGAGAAGCGCGCCGCTTACGAAGCCGCCCACGCTGCCAGTCTGAACTGCCCTTGATTTTCTTTATTGCATTTGGACAAAAATCAAATAAAAATACAAATAGTTTATTTATTATTTATTTTTCCATTATAATAATATAATGGATGAAATATTAGAATTAATTAATAACAATAATTTCTCTGATATATTAAAAATAAAAGATTATGATAAAATAAAAATTAATGATAATAATATATTGCACTTATTAGCAAGTAGAGGTGATGATAAAGGATTAGATTTTTTTATAAAACATAAATCATTTGATATTAATATAGGTAATGATTCTGGTTTAAATATATTACATTTATTGTTTGAAAATGGTTGGGATGATTTATGTGAGAAATATTACAAACAATTTCCTGAATTATTATTTAATAATGATGATAATATGAACACGCCAATATCATATACAATAGATCGTTATGATACATTTATAACCTGTTTTAATTTTATGAAAAAATATAATAAAACTAAACTTATTGATGTAATGAATGATGTAACTATGTCAAATAAGAATAATATAATTTATTTAATAAACAAATCAAATGATAAACAAGATGATAACTATCTTAACTTTTTAGAAGATAATTATAATATAATAGATTTTGATAAACCAAGAAATACACCTATATTATCATATTGTATTTTAAAAGATAAAAATATACTTGCAAAATTCTTTATAGATAAGAAAAAAGGTATTCATAGTAAAAATAATTTATATTTATTACCAATTAATATTGCAACTGGTAAGAATAACATAGAAATAGTTAAATTATTATTAAAACACGATCAAGATATATCATATGGTGGTTTAGATAATGATTATCTTCCCCTTTCTGTTGCTATAAATAATGATTATTTAGACTTAGTAGAAATATTAATAAAACATGTAACAGATTTTAATATTATCGATAAATATAAAAATACATATATGCATTACATGATAGATAAATTAATTAAATATTATGAAAATAAAGATAAAGATGATAATAAAAGTAAAGAAAAACAAATTAAAAAAATAATTAGACAATATATTAATAAATGTAATTTAGATTATAATAATTTACATAATGTAACTCCAAGAAAATTATTAAAAGAATATTTTAGAATAAGAAAAGAAAATAAAGAAAATAAAGAAAATAAAGAAAATAAAGATAGTAAACTTAAAAATAATAAACTAAGTAATAAATCAAGTAATAAATCAAGTAATAAGTCAGATACAGAATATTTAATATTATCTGTAAATAGTCAACAAAATAATAATAATAAACTAAGTAAGAATAATAAACTTAATAATAAGAGTATAAATATCATTAAATCAAGTAAAAAATATAATTCTGGTTTATTTAATGCTGATGTATTACACAATATGTTATATTCAATATATCTATTAGAAAAATATGATAATATATTAATACCATATCAAAAATATTATGAAAAGAATTACAAACTAGATAATCTTAAATTAGCTATGCAAGCTATAAATTATAATAATTATTATATAATTATGTTTGATATATTATCATTTGCATCATATTATTTATATACATTACTACCATCACTTATTTTATGGAGAGATAAAAACTTATACTATATAAATGAGTATTTATTTGATATAATTAAAAAAGAACAAAAAAATAATAAAAGATTTATAATGATAAAAATTAGTTTAATACCAGGAGCTCAGTTTACACATGCAAATATGATAATTATAGATTTAAAAGATTATAGTGTTAGACGATTTGAACCATATGGTATAAACAATGTAAGTGATGAAAAATATTTAGATAAAATATTAGAAGATAAAATATCAAAGGCATTAAATAAACAAATTACATATTATAAACCAACTGATTATTTAGATCGTGCTAAATTTCAAGCAGTAAGTAATGATGGAGAAAGAGATTATAAAAAGACTGGTGATCCAGGTGGTTATTGTTTAGCATGGTGTTTTTGGTTTGTAGAATTAAAATTAAATAATCCTGATATATCAGATAAAGAATTAATAGATAAAGCAACTGATAAGATATTACATTATTATAAGAAAACAAATAATCCCTATTTATATTTTATAAGAGATTATGCTCGAAAATTAAATGACGAAAAAGATAAAATTTTTAAGAAAATAAAGATAAATAAAAGTGATTTTTATGATATTAGTTATAAGAAAACTAATTTAGATAAAGTATTTAAATATCTTAATAATTATTTTGCTTAACTTGTTTTTAAGTTTACTAATTTATTTTTAAGTTTACTAATTTATTTGTTTCTTATTTTCTTGTCCTATTCTAGTAATTTGTTCTTGAATTGTATTTTTTTGTATTTGTTCTAACAATTGTTGTGTTGCTTGTACTTGCCCTTGTGCTTGAATTGGACTTCCTACAGATGGCATTAATTTATTTTCACTAATTATTATTTGTTTACCGTCTCTAATGTCAATTAAATGATCTATTACTTCTTTTTTAATTCTATTAGTATCTACAGACATGTATTTTCTACCAAACATATTAATACATATAAATTCGGTTAAAGCAACAAAAATAATAATTACTAAATTTTGTTTTAATAATTTTGACCATATTTTACCTTTGGACATACCTTGTCTATCTAATCTTTTCATTACAATAGTAATAATTAATAAACCAACAACTAAAAGTGCAATAATACCCATAGCTGCTTTCTTTTTAGTCTCATCATTTTGTTTAGCTGCTTTTATATCTTCTGAATTATCTAATGTTGGATTAAATGATTTAATTTGTTCTTTAACATTATCCGGTAATTTAGATGTAAATGGTTTAAATACACCTAATAAATCATCAACAAAATAATCAACTTGTGATTTAATTACATCTCTTTCAACGGTAGCACCATATGTGAAAAAAAATATACCTATAAATATAGAAATTAATATAATATGCATAATTATATTTGATACAGTAAAAGCAGATATCGCCATAATATATATATATTATATATAAAAGAAAATAATCATTTTTCTATATTTATTATATTATAATGACATCAGAAAATTGTAAATCCAAAGATTTTTATGCAAACTTTGGTGTTAATGTATATGTACATGTATTATTTTTATTTATAATTTTAAGTTGCTTATTTATGTTTGTAATATCAAAATTAACTACACAAGGAGCAAATGAAGCATTTGTAACACTTGCAACACAATCAATTGATGAACAATTTACTAAATTAAATCCAGAACAACAAGCACTTGCTAGAAAAGCATTGCAAGGAATTGATTTAAATACTTTATCAGAAATGTTTAATCATGAAGAAAAAACAAGAAAATATAACAATGAAGCAATCTTTGAATCTATAAAATCAAATATATTTATATTAGTATTATTTTTAATATTAATTGTTATATTTGCTAAATTAGTATGCTATAAGTTACCAATAAAACATATTTTATTAGAAAATGTTATAATTTTTGCTGGTATTGGTTTAGTTGAATTTATGTTCTTTAAATATATTATATTAAACTTTATTCCAGTAGAACCATCATTTTTAGTAAAATATTTACTTGATCGTGTTAAATCAACACTGTTCTAATTATCTTTTATCAGGAGTAATATATTCCATACCTAATAAATCAAAAATATCTTTTTCTGAATTTACTTTAAACATTTTATTTTTATCATCAAATAGACCATATTCATTTAATGTATAATCATGAGCAATAGCATTTAATCTCATATTTGTGTTAAAATTTTTAGATCCTGTAAAGTATAATATCGCTGAATAATAAGATTCTAATGGTATAAATCGAATGTCTATTCTTCTTAAATTTATTTTAGAATTATTTATTTTAGAAGGATTACCTGATTTCCATTGAAATATTCCCATATATTTTGTTTTAACATCAGTTCTTGTTAAAGATTCAATAATAATATTATCACTTATTAATTTTTTAACTATAATATCTAAATAATTTATTTTTGTTGGTTTACTTAATGTTTTATAATCTTGATGAATAATAATAAGATCAATATCACCAGAAGTAGGTTTTAATCTTCTATATGAACCACAAATAGTTCCAAATAATTTAACATCTATTGTTAACATTAAATTTAAAATATATTCATGAAAATCATCAATGTCTTTTCTTGGTATATTTGTATCTAATTTATTAACATATTTTAATCCAATTTTTATATTATCAGGTACATCTATTTCTTTGTTATTAACTTTAGTAATTAATTCTTCTATTGATTTTATTTTATATTCTTTGAATAGTTTATAAGCAGTTAATCTACCTATACCGTAAACATCTTCTAATTTTTCTATCATTTTAAGATATTTTTTATCTTCTTCTGTTATTTTTATTTCTGATAATTTACCTGTGTTTATAATTTCTTTTATTCTTTTTATAGTACCCTCTCCAACACCTTTTATTTTAAACAAGTCTTTTAGATCATCTAAACTAATTTTAGTTTTATTATAATTTTCAATAGCTTTTAGAGCTACTAATATAGATTTTAATCTATATTGATTAACTAATTTTATTTTACCTACTGAGTTATCTATATCAAACATTATCTGATTTTTTAATTTTATAAACTCATTAATTATTTTTGTTTTATCAACAGACATATATAATTAAGTTAACTAAAAAAGTTAAAGCTTATTAATTAAAAAAATTGATTCATTTAAAATATCTATAGATATTTTAAGCCTCATTAATTTTTATTTTAATCCTATAGGATTAAAATAAAAATTGATTATTTACTATTTAGGTATATAAATATATAAATACTATTATAATTAACATAAATAATGTCGAATACTAATGATTCGCGAGGATTATCTGGATTATCTAATCTAGGTAATACATGCTATATGAATGCGACACTACAGTGTTTATTTGCTACAGATACATTTAATTATTATATTAAGTGTAAAAAATTTAAGAATGATCTACAGCAAGGACTGTTTAATCTAGAAGTTAAAAAATATCAAAATCTAATAAAGATGAATCCACATATTACCCAAAAAGAACTCGAAGAATTTATTCACTCTAAAAAACATATGTTAAAAGAAAATTTTAAAAATAGTTTAGTATACTCACTTTATCAAGTATATACAATGATGTGGACATCAAATTGTGTAGTTAAACCACAAAAACTAAAAGCGGTTATTGGTAATTTTTGTCCTACTTTTGCAAATTTTAATCAACATGATAGTGAAGAATTTCTATATGGATTATTTGATCGTATCAATGATGAATTAAAGACAAATATTAAAATAAATAAATATCGTGTTAGTTCAGAAGTAGCAGAATATTATAATAATAAAAAAGAAATAGTAAAACAAATTAAATCAAGTGAAGAAAATAATCTATCTGATACAGATAAAGAACTACTAGTTAGTAAACTAAATACTTTAATGGTAGAAAACTATAATTCAGAAATAATTATTAAATCAATTGAATTTTGGAAAAAATATCTACAAAATAATAATTCTATAATTAGTACTCTATTTACAGGATTATTTTCATCAGAAGTAAGATGTCTTACTTGTAATAACTTTAATATTAATTTTGAACCATTTAATATACTTGAATTGTCACTTACTGATAGTAATAATAAACTTCTATCAACATTAGATGATTGTATTAAACGATTTTGTGAACCAGAACTAGTAAATGATTATAATTGTGAACATTGTAAAAATCGTGGCGGTTCTGCTCATAAGAAATTATCAATTTTTCAGACACCTCCTAAACTAATCATCCAGTTAAAACGATTTTCAAAAAGTTCGGGTGGACGTATGCGAGGGGAAAAAGTATCAGCATTTATTGATTTTCCATTAACTAATTTAAATTTTAATTCAGTTCAAAATACTATTAGACCAATTACTGAAACATATAGTTTATATGCAACTGTAAATCATTCTGGTAGTCTAAATGGTGGTCATTATGTTGCAAACTGCAAAAATGTTCTCGATAAAAATTGGTATCATTTTGATGATTCGAGTGTTAATTATATTAATAACGATCAGGATGTTGTAAATCACAGTGCTTATGTTTTATTCTATGAACAAGAATAACTATTAATTATTATTTTTTTTAGTCATTTTATAAATATCATATGCACTTTGTATAGCACCTTCGACCCAACCTTGTTTTTTTGATAACATTTCACCACAAATATAAATATTTTTTGCTGGATTAGATAATTTTTTTATTATTTCTATAACTTTTAATCCTGATTTTGGTTTATAAAAATGTACACCTTCATCCCAATAGACTGTTTTAATATCATCAATTTGTAAATCGTGATTTAATGTTTTCTTAACTTCTGTACGTAATTTAGTTATTAATAATTTCTTATTATTAAAATATTTGTACCAATATAAAGCATTTTTATTATCACAATATGCTACCATTAAAATTTTATCACTTATAATTAATATTTTATGTAATTTACTATCAGTAATACTATATCTATCTAAAGTTAATCCATGTCCATTTTTATGATAAGTATAAATTCTAATAAATGGTACATAACCAATGTAATCATTAAAATTAATGTTTAATATTTTTGATTTATTTATTATGTTAGTTAACCCTTTTATTGTTATAGCAAAAACAATATTTTTTGTTTCATATTCATTATTGATTAAATAAGTGTTTGTTTTATCATTATATTTAATAGTATTAACTTCATAATTTTTAACTAGTTTACTTGGTTTATTTAGTTTACTATTATCTTTAGATTTTTTAATTAATCTATTAACAAGGAGATTCCAATCAATATAAACAATATTATATTTACAAGGAATATGATCTGTAATTGGATAATATTTTATAAGTGATTCTATAGATGTATTAAAGAAATCAGTATATTCTGCATAAGTAGCAAAGAATTTAAAGAATTTTTTACCAAAATATTTAACAATAAATTCTTTAGATGTCATATATTTAGTTTTTTTTAACGATAACGATTTATATTTTTTTATTATATTCTTTACCATTTTATGCATTAATTTAATAATAATTAGTGATCTTGTAATCAATCTTTTATTTTTATCTTTTGATACTATTGATGTATTACCTTTAAAAACTTTATATTCTATATTTATTTCTTTTAATAATTTTAATAAATATTTATTATGTAATGCACCTATGCCAGCACCTAATTTAATAGTATTACCATGAAATTTAACATCTAATATTCTTCCACCAAAATAATCATTCTTTTCTAATAACAAAGTTTTGTTTTTTTTAGACAATAAGTAATTAGCATATAAACCAGCAGATCCGCCTCCTATTATTGTATAATCGTATATCATATATATTATTATATATAATTAAATTAACTACTTTAAAAAAATTTGATTTTTAATTATCTAACAACTAAACATATAAATATATATAATATCTTTAAAACATGACTAACATCAAGAATGATGATAATGCTGATGCTGCTACTGATATCGAGTTTCAAATATTAGATTGGGTCGATTTTGATATCGAAGATACACTTGATGATACTCTCGATGATAATAAATCTGATGATAATCCAAATCAAGAACTTAAATCTATTAATAAATTTGGAGTAAGACTATTTGGTTTAACAAAAACAAATGAAAGTATTTGTTGCACTGTTACTGATTATAGCCCATACTTTTATATTAAATTAGATACTGGTATGGCAAATAATGTTCGTTATATAGTAGATAAAATTAAAGAAAGAGTATGGCCACGAGAATGTCAAACTGGATTAAAAGATTATAAAGTTATTAAAAAGTATGATTTCAGTGAATTTACTAATTTTACTAAATTTGATTTTCTAAGATTAGATTTTTATAATACAAGCTCTATGATGGCATATGCTAGAACATTAAAAAAGAAAATCTTTATAAAAGATAAAAAAGTAAAGCTAAAGACATATGAATCTAATTTATTGCCAACTTTACGTATGATGCATATTAGAAAACTAAATGCCGTAGGATGGGCAAAAGTATTAGCTGAAAAATATAAAATATGTTCTGCTAAAACTACTTGTAAAATAAATATAAAGTGTAAATGGACAGATCTTATAGCATTAGATGAAATTAAAAATCAAAATTTTAGCATTATGTCTTTTGATATTGAATGTGTAAGTTGTGATGGTTCTTTTCCGAATCCAGAACGAGAATCTGATAGAGTTATTCAAATTGGTGTTACTATGTCACGATATGGTGAAGATGAATGTTATGATAAACATATTATTACTCTTGGATCTTGTGATCCACTTCCAGGTATTACAGTTGAAAGTTATGATACAGAAAAAGATGTATTATTAGCATTTTCTAAATTAGTTCGTAAGATAGATCCAGATATTATTACTGGTTATAACATTAATGGTTTTGATTTTAACTATTTGAATGAACGAGCAAAATTATTAAACATAGTTCCTAAATTTTCTCAATTATCTAGAATAAAAAATGAGATATCTGAATTTGTTATTAAAGATTTATCGTCCGCTGCATTAGGTGAAAATAAACTTAAATTCTTTGACATGAAAGGTCGAGTTATTTTTGATCTTATGAAAGTAATTCAAAGAGATCATAAATTACCAAGTTATAAATTAGATGAAGTAACTTCTAACTTTATTCGAGAAGGTATTATTAATATTACTAATAATCCTGATAATACAGCAATCATAGATACTAAAAATACTAATGGTATTTATAAAGATCAATATATTCGTATTTTATATAATGATGGTATGACTGAAAATAAACATATGGAAGGTAAAAAGTTTAAAGTACTTGAATTGACTAAAAAATCAATTAAAGTTGATCATAATATAGAAACTGAAGATATTTTAGGACGAGGATATAAAATTTATTGGTGTAATGCTAAAGATGATATTGGTCCGAATGATATTTTTCGCATGCAAGATATGGGATCTTATGAACGATCTTTAATTGCAAAATACTGTATTCAGGATTGTGCTCTTTGTAATAAAATTATTGCAAAACTACAGATTCTAACTAATAATATCGGTATGGCAAATGTATGTAGTGTACCATTACAATTTATCTTTTCACGCGGTCAAGGTATTAAAATCTTTAGTCTAGTTGCTAAAAAATGTCGTGATAAAGATCATTTAATTCCAACTTTAAAAGTTAAACCAAAACCAGAAGAAGTAAATGATAATATCATCAAAATGACACAAGCAATTGAAAATACTATTAATAATAAACATCAACGTTATGAAGATGACGATGATGACGAAGAACAAGATACACTTGGTTATGAAGGGGCTACTGTTTTTGAACCAGTAACTGGTGTACATTATAATCCTATTTATGTTTTAGATTTTAGTAGTTTATATCCATCTTCTATGATTATGAGAAATTTATCACATGAAATGTTTGTAAATAATCCAAAATATGATAATCTAAAAGGTTATATCTATCATGAAATAGAATATAAAAATAGTGATGCGACAATAACAAAATGTCGTTTTGCTGAACGAGAAGATGGTACAAAGGGTATTATTCCTGAAATTTTACAAGAATTATTATCGGCCCGTAAGAAATTTAAAAAGCAAATGGAAAAACTAGCCGAAGAAGGCGGTGATCCATTTATTATTGCTATTTTAGATGGTTTACAGCAAGCATATAAAGTAACTGCAAATAGTTTATATGGGCAGACTGGTGCACCAACAAGTGCTATATTTAAAAAACAGATCGCTGCATCAACAACTGCAACTGGTCGTGAAATGTTACAATTTGCGAAATATTTTAATGAAAATATTTATAATAAGATGATAAGATTGATTAAAAAAAATAATTATGATGAATATTTAGAATATATGCAATCATTATATAATTTATATCCGAATAAGATACAAATCGATGATACTACAAAAGTAACAGTATGTTCAATTGATAATAGACCAATTCCTATTAATCGATTTGCTTCTAACAATATAGATTATTATTGTCAAAGTGATGAAAAAATGATTAAGAAACATGGTGAAGTATTAAAATCAATGAATATTAATAATATTGATGAATATAATGCATTTCTAAATAAAATATCAAAATTAGAATACGATGATATTTCTAAATTAAATGCTGCATTAAGTGTACGTAAAAAATATGAAATTATTACAAAACTGGATTTAAATATTAGTATGAGTACATTAAAAAAAGTACCAGATGATCTATATAATAATTTTTATAATGATATGTATTGGATACTAGAGAACTATGGTTATAAGAATAAATTAGAATTATTTAAAAAGTTTCATAATGTTATAACACATATGCTAAAAGATAAAGATATTGATCCACAAGGTATTTATGGAGATACTGATTCAGTATTTATTAAACCCAATATTAAAGATTTAAATACAGGAGAAGTATTAAAAGACAAAGAAGGATTAAAAATAGCTATTAAACTCGGTGAATGGGCATCAACATTGATTACATTAATGTTACCTCCACCAATGTCTTTAGCATATGAAAAAGTCTTATGGCCATTTATTATTATTACAAAGAAACGGTATGTAGGAAATTTATATGAAAAAAATCCAGATGAGTTTAAACAAAAGAGTATGGGTATAGTATTAAAACGTCGAGATAATGCACCGGTAGTAAAGATAGTATGTGGTAATATTATTGATCAGATTCTAAATAAGAGAAATTCAGAAGGAGCAGTAAAAATGACTCAAATGTTATTGAATAAAATTATTACTGGTAAAATGCCACTAGATAAATTTATTATTACTAAGACTCTTAAATTCTCTTATAAGAATCGAGCATCTATTGTACATGCTGTTTTAGCCGACCGAATGGCAGAACGAGATCCTGGTAATAAACCAGAATCAAACGACCGAATTCCGTATGTATATTTTGAAGTTGAAGATGAAAAAACTATTAAATTACAAGGTGATCGAGTAGAACATCCTGATTATCTAGTTAAAAATAATCTTAAGATAGATTATCTGTTTTATATCACTAATCAAATCATGAAACCATGTATTCAGTTTTTAGAACTTATTGTCGAGAAAGCTGATAGAATATTTACTGATTATATTATTCGAGAAGAGAATCGTAAAAAAGGAAAAGCTCCTATAGGTTATTATTTTCAAGGAGATAATACTATATCTACTGATTTATTCACAGATTTATTAGATAAAGATTTTAAGATTAAAGATAGTGTTCAAGATACTAAAAAATCATCTAATAAAGATAGTGCCCCTAAGACTGTTAAAAAGAAGATAGTCAAACGAATTATAAAAAAAGTAGTTAAAAAAAATAAAGATGATAATAAGAAAGAAGATGATAACGATGATGACGATCCTTTTAACTTAACTTAACTTAATTATTTAGTTAATTTATTTATCTTGAGTTATTTATTTAAATCTACGTTTTGATAAATTGTTTCTTAAATAGTTAGTATCTGAGCTGTATAATTCACCGTTTTCAGTGCTGTAGAATTGTTTAGCATTGATAACATTACCTTCACTCATTGTTGTTGATAAATATACTCTGTTATTACCAACACTTACTGTGTTAGTACCAGAATATACTACATTAGATAATGAGCTAGAGCTTGTGTGAGAGCTTGATGATGAACCGTGTTTTTTTGATGAATCAGATGAACTTGTGACAGTTGATGATGGTGAGCTACCTTCAGATGATGTTGATGAATGTCTCTTGCTGCGTTTGTGGTGTGATTTAGTTGCAGTGCTTAATTTATTTAATCTATTTTGTACACTAGAAGCGCCGCCAATAGATATACTTAATTCTGCTATTTTGTCTTCTTTTGGTGATTTAATAGATGATGATGATTTATCTATATCATCAGATCTGCTAGCATGTCTTCTGCCTTTTGATTTTGATCCTTGTCTTGATAATGTAGCAGACGATGCAGTTGATGTTGATGATGATCCAGATTTAGATGATGAGCTTGATGATCCAGATCTTGATGATTTAGATGATGAGCTAGATGATTTATTTACTTTACCACCATAGCTATTCCAATTACCACCAATTAAATTAGCATAATTAACTACTTGATTTGATGATACTGAACTTTGGCTTGGTAATGATGATACAGATAAAGTTGACGATGCGATAGATCCTGATGTTAAAGAATTAATAAGATCAGATGTTGAGTTAGCACCTCCCATTTGAGCAATATTAATTAAGCGATTAGTAGCACTGTAATTATCAATAGCACCACCTTGTAATACTTTGTTATCACCGCAACCACAACCACCTGTTTGATGATTGGAATCACCACAACCACCTCCTTGTAATACTGTGTTTTCACCACAGCCACATCCACCCGATTGATGATTAGCAGCACCACAATTGCTGCAGCCACCGGTTTGATTTACAAGATTTTTAAATGTATTTAATTCGCTTTCAGAGATGCTTGAATATTGATTACCTCCTTCCATGTTATATTCATGACTGTGTCTAAGAGCATTTTGAAATACATGATTAATGCTATTATTATTTGAACCAATTAAATAACCATTAGTATTACCACCTTCTAAGAAGTCACCGATAATATTTTGGTTTTTATTTTTAATTTTTTGAGTACCAAATTCAGAGTATCTATCTCTCTTTGGCATATTTTTTAATCCACCACCATTTTGAATAGCTTCAACAATGCTTCTATCAGATAATGTATCAGCTAAATCATTTCTGCTAAAGTTAATGGTGTTTTGTTCACTGTAATGTGGCATTGCTTTCATTAATTTATATAAATTTACTTGTTTATTTTGTCTTTTAGGTCTAGAAGAACTGCCTCCCATGATTTTATATATAAATTCTCTAGAAAATAAATTTTTTTATAGCTTTTATTATATGAGACTTTTAATATTATTATTAATTATTATTATTATAATTATTATAGTTTATAAATTAACAAATTCAAAGATGACTTATGAGAAATCAGACATAGATCAAAAATTTTATTTAGTTAGAGATCTTCCTGATAAACATATCGCATCTAATATGTTAGGTACAATTAAAAATAATGTATTAACTTTAATAAAACATTTAGATGAAAATAAAGATACAGAATATAAAGATTATATCGAATATATAAATAGATTAAGTGATAAAATTCACGATGTTACTATATCTGAAAACTCTGGAAAAGGTAAAGATACAAGTTATAGTATAAATAAAGGTGATGAAATAGTATTATGTTTAAGATCAAAAATTAATTGGAATAAATTTCATGATGTTAATCTAATCATGTACGTTATTTTACATGAAATATCACATATTGCTTCACCAACATATGAACCAGAATATCATAATCACGGACCAATATTTAAACACGCATTTGCATTTATAACTACAGCAGCTGTAAAATTAGGTTTATATCAAAAGATAGATTTTAATAAGAAAGCAGAAGAATATTGTGGTATATATATAGGCGATTCTATTATATAAATTAACTCTTATTTTTTAGTTATTTTTTTAGTTAACTTATTTTTATTTTTTTAGTAAACTTAATTATATATGACAGATCCGATTAAATTAATTTGGAAATATAAGAATAATAATAGAAGAGCACAATATGGTATGTATATTTTTGTTGGAGATGTATCTAAACCAATTAAAAAAGTTTTGGATAAAATAGCTGATTTAAACTTTTATGATAGCTTATTAAATTTAACAAAAGAAGAATATAAACAGCTTGAAAAATTATATGGTGAAAAGTGGTATAATAAATTATTTAATATATATCATATCAATTCATCAATTTATTCAATTAAAGATTCTTCTGTATTGAAAAATGAATTAGTTCAAAAATATTCACAACAATGGTATGATACTCATATTACTTCTCATCAATTAATTGAAAAGAAATTAATATATAGTTATGAATCTATTATTAAATATGATCTTGAACGTAAGAATAAAAAGAAATTAAGAGAATCAACCTTTTCTAAAGAAGCTGAAGATTTTAATGATTATACCACTACAAAAAAATTAGATCTTAAAAAATTATTCGCTGTAAAAGAACAAAAAGGAGGCGGAGATAACTTAACTAATTTAAATAAGTTAACTAGTTTAGATGAATTTAATCTATCTGGTGGTTTTAGTAATCTAGATGATAATTTTAATAATATTTATGGTGGTTACGATGATGATCATAATGATGATGAACATGACGATGAAATACATAAAGATGATTTAGATAATGATGATGACGATGATCAAGATATTGTTAAAAAGAAAGTTAAACAAGGAGAAGATGGCGAAGATGGCGAAGATGATGACGACGATGGAGAACTAGGTACAGAAGCAATGAGTGAAGATGAAGAAGTAGATTTAAACGAGATTGAACAAATCTACAAAGATACTGATGCAAAACATGACGACAATGTATCTAAGACAGCAACTCTCATCAAAGAAGCCCTCAATGATAATAAAATATTTGAAAAAAATACAGATAATATGATACAATTTGATCAATCAAAAGATAATAACATATATGATGAAAATATTAAAGATATATTTAAGAAACATTATGTAACTTCTCAATATATTTTTAAAGATGATACAATTAAAATTATAAAAGATAAGATATGTATTTCTATTAAAAATAATGCTGCTTTTGGTGAGGCATCTTATTTATTACCATCAAGACAATATTTATGGAGTGAATATTATTATGGAGATAAAGTAGAAAAAGTTATGTTGGGTCAAAAATGGCTTAGACGAAATGAAATTTTAACAATAGATATTGAACCAAATAACAATCTTAGATTATATGAAGATTTAGATGGTCAATTAAAAACTTTAAGAGACAATTTAAAAAGATATACATCAAAGATAAGACGTGAAGACGATGAAAATAATATTTTATTTGATTACGATGATTATATTCAAAACAATGAAATTTATATGTTAGATTTATATAATGAGTTTGGTAAAAAATATAAAAAAGACACAGAAGTAATTAAAAATCTTCAAGATGTTTATTTAAAAATCTATTTTCCAAAAGTAAGAACAGATGAAGTCAAGAATATATTAGATTATCTTAATAATACAGAAGATAAAGTTGAACCCCAACGTATGATAAATATATATGAAACTCTATCAAATGATCTTATAATAGAAAATGAAATTACTTCGATGGTTGAAAATATTAAATTAAAAGAAAATTATACAAGAGGATTTAAAACAACATATGTTATTCAATCTATTATACACTTAAAATTAAGACAAAAGAATCTAGATAATAAAATAGATTTATACAGAATATTTAATGAATTTATTGTAGATAGCAAATATCCATTTATATCTTATCAAACAATAGATGGTAATATAGTTTATAAGACTAATGAAAAAATGATTAACGAGTTTATGAAAAAATCAGACAACTTAGAAACTATCACTAAATGGTACGAAAATGTTCCATATGGTATATCTATTAAATTTAAAATAAAAGATAAATTTGGAGAAAGATTTATGGGTGTTACTATTAGTGATAGTGGTCGCATTGAGTACAAAATAGTTTGGAAAGAAGAAGACATGGCAGTAATAGATGATATTAAAGCAACTTATGCACATGTTCGTGATATTATTAAGAAAATAAATTTAGAAAAGAATAGACATAAATTTGAAGAACCGGAAGATTCAGAATTTAAATATGCATTTATAAATACTATTCAACAATTTGAGTTACCAGAAAAATTTATTATTGACCACAATGATTTATCTGATTTCTCTAGATTCTTTTATCCATATGTTGCTTTACAAATTGATCCAAAGAAAAGACAATCAAAAGGAGCTGACAAAGAAGAAGAATTTAGTAAATATGGTACTTTCTTACGTTATAAGAGAGTATCCAAATATGATAATCAAACAAGAATAGAACAAAGAATATTATATTTCTTAAGAAACTATGATATAACAGATAGTGTTCTTGTAAATGAAATTAGTAGACAATTTAATATCACAACAGATAAAGCTGATGAAGAAGTACAAAGAATAAAACAAAGATATCCACATCTTAAGAAATCACGTAAGATTTTAAAGAAATTAGAAACTATACCAAAATATAAGTCACCAGGTATTAACATAGATATTATTGGTAAACAACGGGAAAAATATAAGATAAGAATTTCAGGTGTTAGAGATAAAGAACAATTAGATAGAATGATTGAATTTATGAATATTTTAATATATTTATACACTGAAACTTATTTATTTAAAAAACCTGATTTACAAGAATTGAAAGAAAAATTAAAAAAATTAACTAAAATTGCTAAGAGAAGAAACAAAGTAAATGACTTTGTTCAATATAGTACTGATGTTAAAGTTGTCAAACAGATGGCAAAGATGGATAAAGAAAGAATTGGTTATAAACCAGAAGAAGGTCAAAATCAATGGACTAGATGTTGTCAAAATAGTGGTGATGGTAAGAAACGTCGCCCGCAACAATACAATGGCAGCAATATGGCAGAATTATTAAAGAAAGGTTATAAACTAAATAAAAAGACTGGTGAATTTGAACGTAGAGTATTAGTTAAAAATTCAAAAACTAAGAAGAAAGAAGAAGTAGTTTTAAAAACGTTAAAATTCGCTGATTTTGATGCCGAAGGTAATCCAACTGGCAACGAAATACATTATGCATGCGATCCAGAAGAAAATGGTGAACACTTTTATGTGGGCTTTTTAACTAAATGTCGTAATCCATTTGGACATTGTATGCCTTGTTGTTTCAAGAAAGATCCAGCAGCAACTACAAACAAAGGTAAAATTAGTTTTTATAAAACTTGTCAAGGAGATGATTCAAAAGATGGTGATAAAAAAAGTAAAGGCGAAGATGATGATGAATTTGATGATAAGAAATTATTAGAACAATTATATATATTACAAGATACAAATAAAATTCAAGATGGTCGTTTTGGTTTATTACCAAATTATTTAGACTTTTACTTTAATGTTATGTTAGAAAAAGATAAGTTTATCAAACAACATTATTTATCAAAGACTAAAAATGGTTATTTTTTTAAATATGGTTCAAATCAAGAAAGATACCAATTTTTAAATGCGGTAGGATCATGTATTAATATGTCAGTTGAAGATATTATTAAAAAAATAACTCAAATATTAGAAAAAGATCATACTGAACAGTTATATACATCATTAAATAACGGTGATATTAAAAGTCAATTTGGTAACAAAACTTCTTTTATCGATTTCGTTAATAGTAATCCAATATTAGATTTTGATTTATTAAATAATATATTATGTATTCCAGGTACTATATTTAAGAATGGTATGAATATAATAGTATTTAATAAGAAATCAATTATTATTAGTAAAACTTTTGAGAAAGAAAGAGTTAGAGAAGACTTTGAAGTATTATGCGGCAACATAGAAGATTATTACTCTTTAGTATCATCAAGAGAAAATATCTTTTTATTAAAAGATGGCAAACACTATTATCCAATTGTATTAGTAGAAAAGAATGATGAAAACGATAAGAATATATTAATAAGAAAGACTTTTAAATATGAAAATAATAAAACAAATATAGTTAAACATATTTCGGAATTTTATCAAAAGAACTGTAAAGGATCATTTATGGATGCTATTATTCATAGAGAATCGTTACCAACAGCAAGAGAAGTATTATTTTATTTAAATGAAATAGAAAATAAGAAATATGAACCAAAATATCAAATTATAGATAGTCGCAATAAATGTAAATTCTTTGTAACAGAAAATAATACACTTATACCAACAAGACCATCTGGATCTATTTATAATATTCAGATAGTTAAATCAACTGAAAAATATATTAAATCATTCAAAGAAACTTTTGGAGATTTAAGTGAAATATATAAATTAACTGAAGGCAAATTAGATGTTAAACCATATATGGTATACTATAATGATAGCGATGGTAATACTATTAATATTACTGCTATTGTAACTAAATCATTAGACGTAGTACCTATAACAGAAGAAAAAATAAAACTAGATGAAATAGATAAATTAGGATTAAAATATGATAATATGCCAATAATAGATAAAATAGATAATGATATAGTTAAACAAAAGACTAATGTTAAAGCTGACGAAAGAGTAATGAATGTTAATCAAGATTTATATTTAACAGAAAGCTATGAATTATTTAGATTAGAGTTTAGCAATTATCTTAATCGTATAGAAAATCAAAGTCTTAAAACTAAAATAGAAAAGATTATTAATAATAAGAAATATACTATCAATGATAAGACAGAAAATATTAGATTGATTTTATACAAACTAGTAGATAAACAATCACATGATAAATATAAGAAAATTATTCAATCAAAGAATATTACAGTCGACGAAGACACTGACATAGAAGTTGATGAAACTGCCGCTGAAGAAGAAGAAGAAGTTAAACAAAAAGGCGGCAAATATGATAAATTAGTTCATATAAGAAAAGATATTCCTGATACTAAATCATATGTTGTTAATAACGATAGAGAATCATGTAATATACATAAGAAAGCGGAAGAATGTAATGATAATATTCATTGTCATTGGACTCGTACAGGTTGTTATATGTCTATAACCAAAAAGATGGTAATTAAATTTATCAACAAAGTTAGTGACGAGTTAGCAGTCGGAGATCGTAAAGCATTTGAAATATTAAAATTCGAAGACTATTATGTATCTGACATTGTTGATTACAGTAAATTTACTATTAGATCAGGACAAAAGATTATAAGAAGTACGGGTAGTAATGTAAAGAAAGCACTTGGTGACATATTTGGAAGTGATAACATACCAATTATAGGAAAGAAAAAATTAAAAACAACAGTAGAAGGTAATTATCAACAATTAAACCAAGAATTTGCATTAATAGACATGAAAGAATATTATTTACAAAAGATTATCATGAACAATTTATCTATATTTAGAGCATATGTTAATGGTTACTATTGGATAAAGAATAAATACAATGATCCAGAAGTTAAGAATCTTGGTTACTATTCGCCATTACAAACAGAATTATCCAATTATTTCAGAGGTTTAATTATAGAATGGCTTAAGACATCAAAGAATGCCAAAAAAATAGAAGAATTAACTCAATACATGAATTTAAAGAAAAATAAAGATATCAATGATTATATAATTAAAATAGGCAGTTCAACTAATTATGTATCTAACTATATGGTAGAATTAAGTATATTAAGTCAAATCAATAATATTCCTATAATTATATTTGATGAAATTAATATACCAATATATGTATTTGATAAGGGATTAGTATATGATAGAACAAAGAACAAAGATAGTGAAATTAAGAAATATTTAGATACAAAGGGATCAAGTATTTGTTTAAGATTTGTATATGTAATGAATAATGAAATACCTGATACAATAGAAGTGATATACTATAAATAACTAAGTTAACTAAATAACCATAAAAAATAAATATTTATTAATTATTTTTGTAATTTTTTATTTAATTAATTTATATATAATAATATCGATAATGAATACAAAATCAGATATATTAAATGAATTAATGATTAATCAACGTAAAGATGTATATTATGCTAAGAAAATGACTTACAAAGATTTAAACAGATTAATAAAATATGTAGATAAGTCATTATTTGGAGAAGAATGCTGTATATGGAAAGGATACGTATCATGTCCAAATACAGATAATCCAAATTATTACATTAATTTTTTCTTCAAGAATAAAAAAGTTGGATTGCATAGACTATTATATTCTAATTTTGTAGGCGAAATTAATAACAATGATTATATTAAATATATATGCATAAATCAAGGAAAATGTTGTAATATTAGACACTTTGTTAAATTTAGTTCAGACAATGATGATGATGATAATTCTGTAAAATATAATAGCGATGAAGATAATAATACAGATGAAGATAATATAATAGAAGAAGAAACAATAAAAGATAATATTGATGATTTCAAAGTTTATTTTTAATAAATAAAAAAATAATATTTTTTTTTATTTATTGAAAATAAACTTTAATGAGGCTTAAAATATCTTTAGACATTTTAAACGAATCAAAGTATTTTTTTTATTTTTAATAAATAAAGTTTAATGGGAATTATCTTTAATAATTCTCATCAAAGTATTTTTCTAATATAATAATTTTTATTTTTTCTTATTTATTTTTAGTAAACTTAATTATATATGGATTATCGTGCGAAATATTTAAAATATAAAGCAAAATATTTAGATCTCAAAGCTAAGCTAGATGGTGGTGTAGTTACGGGTATAACTAATAGTAAATGTGAAGATACAGTTGGTTTTATTAGTTACTGTAAAAATGGATGTTATTGGGATGCCAATAGACAAGTTCGTTCAAATGGTAGAATGATTACAGGTGTATGTCAGAAAATAGAATGTAATCATTATGATAATAATAAAAAAGAATGTGCTGCTAGTAAAAAATATTGTAGTTGGAATGATAATACTCAAACATGTAATTATAATAAAAAAGAATAATTTAATATTTTTTAGTTAATTTAATATTTTTAGTTAATTTAATTATATATAGAATGACCAATACTCCAACCGGTGGTTTTCCTCCAATTATTAAATGTTCCAAAGCAGAATTGAAAATAATAAACGATAGTAAAAACAGAGAATTTAAAGGCGTTACAAATGCTGTATCGATAAAAGATATTATGGCAAAGAGAGTTGCTGCAAAATAAATATAATATTTTAAACTTTTTAATTTTTATTTATTTTACTTAATTATATATGGACTATTATGCTAAATATTTAAAATATAAAGCAAAATATTTAGATCTTAAAGCTAAATTATATGGTGGTAATCGTAAAGTTACATTCGTAACAGAAGCGACTTGTAATAAAAAACCACCGCATAATTGTAAAGATGGTTGTGAGTGGTCAAACACAAAAGATAACTGTATAAAAACACAGTGTAATATGATAGAAGATATAAATAATTGTAGTATAATGTATTGTAAAAAAGATAAAAATAAATGTATAAAAAAAGAGATTGAGTAAATAACAATAATTATTTTTTTAGTTAACTTAATTTTTTTAGTTAACTTTATTTTTTTAGTTAACTTTATTTTTTTAGTTAACTTTATTTTTTTAGTTAACTTAATTATATATAATATAAATTATGGATAAATTTAAGAAAAAATACGATGATAAAAAAGATAAGAAAAAAGATGCTGATCAAGATGATGATATGACAACAGACACCGAAGAAGAAGCTACTAATTTAAATAATATAAACAATAGTGATACAACTTTAATAAAAAATGCATTTGATTACTATGATAAGAATCAAGAAAAGATTAAAAATAAATTCGATAAAGTTAATTACATATCTTTAGAAACAACTGATAAAGATCTTGAACACAACGTTATAGTTTTCTATGATTCTAATCTAAAACAATTATTTAAATCACGAGTTGAAAAAATAGGTATCTTTGATAAAGTATCTGGTATATGGTCATGGGCATGGGCGGTTGCATATTTTAAAAAGAATGAAACAAATATTATCAGAAAAATATTATACTATGGAACAGAATTAGATCCAAAATCTAGATTTCTTAAAACAGAATTAGTAACATCGAGATTTCAAATATCTAATGTTGCTCAATTAGATATGCATTGTGCTATAGCATCTTATTTATCTAAAAAACCTATTATATTTAAATATAATATATTCAGTTCTCCAAAAATTATAGATAATAAATATGTCGATATTTTAAATCCTGATTATTCAAATAAAACTGACGAAAACTTTGAATTAACTTATTATAACTTTTTATTGGATGATATATAAGATTATAATTATATAAACTTAATAATCATCACCTCCCCAACTCCAATCTCGTCTCTTTGTTTCTACATAAGGATCTACAACACATCCACTACGTCTAAGATGAATGCAATCACCATAACAATCTTGTTTCTCTTTACCACTACAATTTTTTGTTGGTATACATCTTGTACTTTTATGTAAACTACATTTTCCTTTTGTATATTCATAATTATTACATAGACCATCTTTATTATATTTACTACATAAATCATTAACTGGAAGACATTGATTATATATATTTAACCCGCAATTAGAATTATTATTACATTGGTCTTGTGTATGTTCATTACATGGTTTTGTTACACATTTTTTTTTATCTATTTTACAATTAATGTAATCAGTACATATTTTTTTTTCAGGTGGATCTTTTTTTCCTCTTATTATTGGAAACTTCTTACATATATCTACTGGGTTTTTCCCACCGTCTAACTTAGCTTTGAGATCTAAATATTTTGCTTTATATTTCAAATATTTCTCACGATAATCCATATATCTATACTATATATGGAGAATATTCGTAATCTAAGTTTCTATCAATTGTTACATCATAATCTTGATTGTTGAGTTGTGGGACTTTAACTTTGTCGCCTGAAAATAATTCTCGTTTATTCTTATCTAAATCAAATTTAATGTTTTCATCGCGATTAGTGCTGACAACATAGTATTCATATTGTGTTGAGTTGTAATACTTTTGTCTACCCATTAATGTTAAGAATTTATACGGTTCACCAGCAGCAGCATTTGGATTGGTTAAATAACCCATTTTTTTAAATGCTGTTGGACCACCACGAGTATATAAACCAAATCTATTTGGATCAACAACATGGGCTGGTATCATGTAATCATCTCTTTTAAATGGTGGTGTTAATGGATCATTGTAAGTCTTATAATCATAGTTTCTAAGAACACCATAGAGATCTTGAGCAACAGCTACTGATTGAGGTGGTCTTATAACTTGTGGTTGTGTATAAACACTGCTAGAATACGTACTTAAATTAGCTCCATCTGAGTTAACTCTATCTGAGTTATTATTATTTACTGAGTTAACTTGATCATATCTATGATTTTCTTCGTTTTTCTTTTGGTTAAAATAATAATATACAATACCAGCTATAACAATAACTATTAATAATTTTAATAATGCATTAGACCCTGATGATGAGTTATTATTACCACCATATTGTATCTTACTTTTACTTTTTTTGCTAGAATATTTGCCAAATAATTTTTCTAAATGTTTTGTTTTAGACATTATATATAATTATTTTATATAATTATTTAATTTAATAGCTATTAATTATAAATATATGATACTTTGTCATGTAGTCGGATTAGATAATGCAACAAAAGATAATTTTATAATAGATGTATTAGATATCGCATCAAATAATAACATAGATGATATATTAGTATTAGATCTTGATGATATAACAAATAAAATAATTACACATAATAAAGATTTTGAATCTACTTATTCTAATTTTTTGACATTAAAACAAGATATTTATTTTAACTCTGTACAAACTATATGGAAATCACACTTTTTTAAATATTTGCGTAATTTATTATTAGATAACAAAAATAAACATATTATATTAATTGGTTTAAATACATTCTTTTTAAACTTTCATAATCAAGTGTTAATAGATCCAAGTTTACAAGATAAATTTTTAATAACGACACATATAGATAATTACGTACGAGATCTAGCAGATGATTATTATTTATCTAATAATTATCAATTAGATGCTAATTTAGATTATCATAAGTTTATTAAATTACAAAAAGATAAATGTAGAGATCAATATTTAGTAATGGAATACAAAATTAAATTATATGATGATGTGATTAATTTTATTAAATTTAAAGTAACTAGTCTAAGTAATAATAGTTTAGACAACATGATTGATAATTTAATACACACTAATAATAACACAAATAATAACTCAGTTAACTTAGCAAATAACTCAGTTAACACAAATAATAAAGTTAACTTAGTAAATAATTCAGTCTATTATGCAAGTTTCAAACGCTATGAAAACACAATACCGATGTTAAATAACATTAAAACATTAGTTGCATATAAATACAGATGGCTTGCATTAATATCGTTATTTTCAAATCAACAATTCAGGCGAGGTATAATTAACAAAGATAATCAACAAATACCATATATAAAAGAATTAGGACCATTAAATCTAAATTTATTAAATAAATGTTGTTATCTATATGAATTATATCCTGTTAAACAAGTAGATGATCATAGATATTTAGTCAATAATACTAATTTTATTAGACGATATTATGTATCAAATATTAAGAGTGAATTATTACTAGATAAAGTTATATTTGAAAAATGTGATTTAAATAAATAGTTATATTTTATTTATATATATTATGCAAAAATTCCCTCAAATTTGTATCATAAAAAATATATCAGATGATAATGATGTTCATCCAGGTATAGATATTAACAAATGTGATAAAAATTATCTGAGTCGTTATAAGTTACAAGAAGAAATAGAAGATTTTGTTACTTTTGTACGAATTCATAATATTTATGAACTATTTAATATGATTAATGTTATAATTGCGCCAAATGACAACTATATGCTTAATATAGATGATCTTTATTATACTGAAGATTATGTATATCAAGCAATATTTAAAACAGTTGCTACTCAAGATAAAAAAGACGAAACTTATACAGAACTACTTCGTGATTCAAATAAATTAGCTACTCAAATGGTTGGTGAACGCCATATAGTTAATGGATCAATGATTATACTAAAACGTTCTATTATTAATACTGATTTTGAATATGTTGATGTTACTTATGATGACATAACTCAAATATTAGCTAGCCAATTTGTACACAAATCTATTATTCTCAAAGAAGATAATACTATAGCAGAATCTGATTATATTTTTAGCCCACTTGAAGCTAATTTTGGTCAATCACATCTTGATAATGTTAGATACCATGAATTTAAATATTTAGATTATCGCCTATTTTTTCATGTTGATATTAAGGCACAACGAGATCATCTCAATGTATATGCATCAGCGATTTATGGACAAAAAATATATGGTAATGTACTTATATCAATGTCAGATAACTCAGATTCGTCTCCAGTAAATCTTGATCTAACTGAAGATATGCTAAAGAAAATAGCAACAGTTATTTTAAATCATAAACTAAATAAAACAGATATTGATCGTAAGAAATATTCACGAAAATTACATATAGAAAATAAAGATATTCCTGATTATAATCCAGATGTTCACATAAGTTTTGATCATAATAACTTTCCAGAAGTTACACTTTGCCCCAATTTCTTTCAAATTATTAAACAAGAATATAATAATATTAAAAATAAAAGTAATATAATAACTCTAGACAATGTTATGTCAGTAATAAGTGATAGTGTATTAAACGATATTGACTAGATATTATTAGTTAGTTAATGTTGATTAAGTTAATAATCAATAAATAATATATAATTAATATATATAATATAATGAATTATCAATATGACAATCATCCAATAATTAGTGGCAATACTCAAGGGACACCAATATCCCAATTAAGAAATGATTTAGTTCAAAATGATGTAGATTCTCATTATTCAGTAGAATCAATTAAAACAAGTTCAGAAATAAGAGAATTAGTAAATGATATTAATAGCAATAATAATAGTAACAAAAATAAAGGTTTTTTAAATTTTGATAAAGAAAGTAAAGATAACTCAATGGAATCAAATGAATCAAATAGATCATCTAGATCGTCTAAATCCGATAAAAAAAATAAAAGATCAAAAGATAAAAAGTGTGAATCAAATATATTAGAAGATTCTTTATATGATGGAGTATTACTCTTAATTATTTTTCTTTTAATGTCTCAACACTTTGTAAAGACTTTTATTGGTAATTATGTTAAAATAATTAATGTAAATAAAGATGGAGTAGTACCATTTGTTGGTGTATTTACATATGGTATTATTTTTGTATTAGTCTTTTTATCATCAAGATTATTAATTCACAAAATTAGTTTAATATAAGAGCTAATATCATTAACATTTATCATTTTATTAAATTCTATAATTAACTTGTTGTTTTCTATTATTATTTTATAATCTTTTTTATCAATTACATATTGGATAATATCACAAGTATGATGATATTTGTGTAAATTAGGAAAACTGCAATTATCTTGTTTTTCTGTAGTATATGACATATAGTAAACTTTATAGTCTTTAATAATTTTAGGTGTATCTAATACTTTATATTCTTCAGTGTAGATATTATCATCTTGTTTAATTTGTGAATAGTAATAATATCTGATAATATTGGATTTAGTATATTTATTATTTTGTAATATTTTACTAATTAGATCATCTGTAAGAATACTTAAATTAGCATTATTATTAGGTGATTTTGCATCAGATATGATTAGTCTATAATTAGTTATCATGATTTGTTATTTAATTAACTTGCTATTTAGTTAACTTGCTATTTATTATTCAGTTTTTATTTTTAGAAATCAATAAAAAATTGATTCGTTTAAATTAAATCAATTGATTTAATTTAAGCCTCATCACTTTTTTATAATTGACAAATGTCAATTATAAAAAATTGATTCACAAAAAGCAAATAATAAATTATTTGCGTTTTTGCTCATTAATTTTTATTAAAACTGCAAAGCAGTTTTAATAAAAATTGAATCCCATACTTATTACATATTAATATATATATTATTATAATATACCCTTATCTTATCACATATACACTATGTCACAATACACTTGCATGCGCAATTATACTAGCATTAACGTAGAAAATCTAGGTTTTCTATCTGGTTATACATTGGATGATAATACTGAAAACAATCTAATTGATATCTTTATAAGTGTTTTAGTTAAACAAGATTGTAATGTTATTCAATTTGATTATCTAGTATCTAAATTACTACGAACTCGTGTAAATCCGATTCGTATACTAGATGATGTCATTGGTGCATACACTAATGATATTTATAATACATTATTAGGATATATTAATGATGATTATAGTAAAATTAATTATCAATTTATTAAAATCTACAATGATTATGTTAAATCCTGTTTACTATTTAAAAAGCTATTCAATCGAGTACTAAATTATAGTAAATACACTAATAACAATAATAATCATGAAAATAATATTTATATGATTTCTAATTATTGGTTTTTCAAAAATGTATTAGATAAACAATATAATAATAATTATATCCATCATTTTTTAAACTTTAATGATGAACTATCGCAAATAGTTAATATTATTAAAATTTATGGATTTTATCTAACTTTTATTAAACAATTAAATCAAAAAGAAATTATTATGTTAACTGATCGCGAGGTTCGACGTGATATATATTACGATAAAACTGAATATGAACGTGATCCTGAAAGTATTACTCTAGATGATAATATTATTACAAATGATATTATTAACTTAATTATTGATACTATTGATAAAAATATTCGATCTTTTAGTACTAAAAAAGATAATCAAGAAGAAGTTAGTAAACTAGTATCTGATACAGTAGAATATATAAAAATTTTTACTAAACTGAAGAAGCATGATTTTATTAGTAAATATATTAATAAACTAAAATATCGTCTACTAGATGGTTGTAACTATATTATTGAAAATAAACTAATTGGTTCATTTTATAATTATGATCAATCTAATCATAAAGATCTTGATATTATTCGTGCAAAACTAATGTTAGATGATTTTAGTAAATCAGATAAACTTAATGGTTTCATAAAAGACAATATTATTATTAAAGTTACATCTGATAAATATAAAGATCTTGATATTAATCAAAAAATTAATGTAAAATTATCTTGTCTGACTGAAGAATTATGGGCTAATACTATTCAAAAAGATACTCATAAACAACATAGTAATAATTATATTGCTTTTTATGCTGATATGTATAAGAAATCTATTGAAGGTCTTTCTGATAAAAAGAAAACACTTGATATTAACTATTCACAATCTATAGTTATGTTTGATTATACAGTTAATAATAAGACTTATAAAATTAAATCAAATGTTAAACTGTGTAATATCTTAACAGATATTATCAATAATGTTGATATTCAAGATAATATTCAAGATAATGATAAACCAGCTAATATTTTAGCAAATATTATCAATAATATCTATGTTAATCAAAATCTTAATAATAATAGTTGTAAAGAATTAGATATTCTACTTAAATCTAAACTAGTAATTGCTGAAAACTTAAATTCAGTAAATTTAGTTAAATATACCATTAATAATAATTTTAATTCTGATAATTTAATTCTAGATCTCTATGATTATACACATAATATTGCTAATAATATTGTTGTTAATGATGATATTGATGATAGTAATAGTGAATGTGATGAGCTAGAAGATCTTGATAGTGATGAAGAAATTGATTTCTCCAAACATGAAATTAAAATTGATGAAAATGGTAACGAATACATTGAAGTCATCGAAGAAGTAGAAGTAGAAGAAGGTGATGATTGTGATGGAGATGGTGAAGAAGTCTATTACGAAGAAGTAGTTGAAGAAGTTGAAGTAGATAGTGATGGAGAAGATAATAAAGTAGAAAAAATTGAAGAATTTATGTTAAGTGATGGTGAAAGCGATAATGATCAAGAATAATAATAATAAAATGGAAACTATTGTAGAAGATCATCCTATAATTTTTAATACAAATAATAATAATAATGATAATGATGTTTGTAAAAAAAATCCTTTAATAATGAATATTTCTAATCAAACTGTTTATAAGAAATCGCCATTGATTAAGAAAAAAAAGATTAGTAATAAGAGTTGAATATACTTGCCTAATTAAAAAAATTGATTTGTTTAATATATTCTTATATATTTTAAGCCTCATTAATTTTTTATTAGATTAATGAGGCTTGCCTAATTAAAAAAATTGATTCATAAAAAGCAAATTATAAATAATTTGCGTTTTTTATTCATTAATTTTTATTAGATTATCTTTAGATAATCTAATAAAAATTGAATTCTCTATATTTTGTTTATATACATACCATAATATATTATATCCTATATTAACATTTCAACTATGGCTGTATCTTTCATCACTGACGATAACGTTGATACTTACATCAATGATATTTCAAACATTGTTCTCAACATTGATAACACTAATGCTGTTGATAATGCTGTTGACGATATTGATTTTGGTGTACAAGTTCAAGAACTTGCAGTAAATCAAGAAAATATTGTTTTTGACAATAATCTAGAAAAGATTAATCCATTCTATGTAAATAAACAAGGTGGAAATCTTAAAACTATTACATGGGGTGATATTTATAGACATTATAATTCAGTTATTGTTATGACTTTCTCAAAGAAAAATAATGATAATAATAATGATCTAAACCAAATTATTTTTAAGCGAGTTATTAAAAAAGAAGAATTAAAGCAACAAAAGAATCTAACATTTATTCGTGCTAGTCTTAATATTCTTAAGAATCCTAAACATTATAATAATACAATGATTGTAAATAAAGATGATCTGTATGATTTATTCACTGGTCATATTTTTAATGAAACAGAACTAGTACTTAGTATGTTTGATCTAAATGAAACTAATCTTCATAAATATTGTAACTTATATAAAACATACAATGAGTTATCTGAAATTAGTGATCAAATTAATATGTTTAAATATTATTTAGGTGATTATAAGAATCTATCGAATCTTAATCTTGATAGTATTCAACTTAATCTTAAACAATATGATTATTGGTCAAATCCTGCTAATCTAAATATTAATATTACAACATCATTTATAAATCGTGAATTTAATAATCAAAAAATCCGAGAAAATAACTTTGTTGTTATTAATGATCGTAATCAAGCTAAGAAAGAACAATTTAATATCCCGAATATTCAAAAAGAACAAGTTATTAAACAAGGAGTAAATAAAGGCGAATATCCTGTAAATAAAGCTAAAGCTCGTGAGAACTTTGTTGATCCTTCTACTATTATTCGTAATAATAAAAATTTTAAAACTTTTATGGAGAAAGAATATACAAACAAATATATTAATGATATGTTTGATAATATTACTAATGATAAGATCAAATATAAGCTACTTAATAGTCTACTAACTAGCAAAGAATATTGTCATCTTGTTCTTAATAATGACAAGATGCTTAATAATGCTAAACCATTCTTTGAAAAGTATCCTCATGTATTTAAATATACTATGGGATATGCGTGGCTAACTTATTATATGGAAGAGTGTATGTATCGTACACGTTCTAATAAGACATCTCGATATGTATATGATATCTATACTGCATCACAATTACCAACTTTCCCATTTATTATGAGTGATCTTAAACAGAACCCCTATTTATGTGTATTAATTGATGATAAAGAACTCTATCTAGATAATACATATGGATTACATTATAAAGATAATTATGATGGTTATGGTGTAACAGATATTGAAACATTTAAGAAACGTCTAAATATTTTCATGTCAAATGATGCTGAATGTAATCCACTTGCTGGACTTAATTGGGAAACTTTTGCAATCTCTGGATCAACAATTCCAGCTTGTTTACAAAAGCGTTCTCCTCTTCTTGATTATTATGTTAAACTTAATAACAATAATGAAAATGAAGGATTTAAACAATATGTTCGTAAATATTATGGTGAATCAGATATTGATTTAATGTCTAATCATATTAACTATATTGAATTTCTACAAAGTGTTCAAGTAATTTATGATTTACTAAAGACTAATCTTAAAGCAGAAGAATCTGATCGTCGTTATGAGGTTGTTAAAAGCTGTGCAGTATCTGTTACTGAACACTTCTTTACCGATTATCTTGCTGACTTTAATAAAGAATATAGTCTTAATCTTACTGCTCAAGAATTTGAGAAAATGAGTGATAGTATTGTTTTTAAGATATATATTTACAAGAAATATATTGAAACAAAGAATATTATGACTCAAAAACTTATTAATGAAAAGAAAGTAGATATTAATAATAAATTTATTGCTGAATATTTAGCTCCTAATAATTATGATGCTATGAATATTTATAAAGTAGATAGTAATAATTATGAAAATTATAATATTCAAGATACTGAAGTAATCTATTATCGTAATGATCTTAAATCTCCTGAAACTCCTGAATATCTTAATAAAGCCAACAAGATGGTTATTAAATTCTCTGACAATCTACGGTTTCAGTTATTTTGCAAAAATACTAAAATCGAAACATTTCGTATTCGCGAAAAAGAATTTTTCAGTTCTGTAGCTCGCTTTCACTTTCCATGTGTTCGTGCTTACTATCAAGATGAAAATGTATATATTCTTCCATCATGTATTACAGCAATGATGACTGGCTTAAATATAGAATATAAATACTTTGCAGGTATTCGTAATCCAAATGAAATTATTAATAAATATATTAGTCGTGGATTTGGTGTACTACTTAATAAATTTGAACGTAATATTTGGATCGAGTATAATAAAACAAATGGATTTAAAATTAACCAAGATAATTTTGGTGAACTACTTGGTCCTAAGTTTATTACTAACAAAGTTTATAATCTTGATAAACTAGATGATACAAAACAAGAAAAATGTGAGAAATTTGATAAAGAAGAACTTGTCAAATATTATGAAAAGTTTCAAAAGAATAGTTGTATCGATTGTACTAAAATGACAACCATTAATGCTGATGGCAATATTAATAAATATTCTCAATCATATGTAGATTTATGCTATGATATGGCATAATTATATTATGCTTGAAATTAAGATATGGCATAATTATATTATGCTTGTAATTAAGATATGGCATAATTATATTATGCTTGAAATTAAGATATGGCATAATTAGCTTAATTTGCACTTAATTTTTTTATTTATAAAGTAATTTTAATTATAATAATGCAAGTTGAATATGAAATTAAAGTATCTTCTCCTGATAAAGGAAAGGGGGTATTTCTTAAACAAAAAGTTAAACAATATGATTTAATATGGGATTTTAATTCAGCAAATATAAATATATATAATGATAAAGGAGCAATAGATCTTATTGATAAGTTATTATCAGACAATAATATAGATTTATTTAAAAAAATTATAAATTATGCATATTTTCTTAAAGGTGGATTATTAATAGATATTATTAATGATGATGGACGTTATTTTAATCATTCAAATAATCCAAATATTGCTCTTGGTAGTGTATTAAAAGATAAAGGTATTGATGGTGATTTTGATCTAAATTCTTCATATGCTTTAAAAGATTTAGATATAGATGATGAGTTATTTGATGATTATAATACCTATGGAATTGTTCCAGAATGGTTTTATGAAATATATAAAAAAATAGGACTGAATTTAGATTATTTAAAATAATTATTTATTTTTATTAAATTAACTTATTTTTTATTAAATTAACTTATTTTTTA
>JACCEB010323804.1_pt1 | contig 36195 bp, 31 predicted proteins | sample 7454761 | NCBI WGS metagenome assembly JACCEB01 (sample SAMN15323454, study PRJNA562643) | freshwater metagenome | isolation source: river surface water | place: USA:Blue River Watershed | collected 2017-08-18
ATTTTTTTAGTAATATATATTTGTCTACCAATTAATTCATCCAAGACTTTATAATTAGATTTTAAGTTATCTTCATCTGTAATTGGAATTATTTCTTTAGGGAATGGAATCATATTTCCGTTAAAACCAGATGGAGCTTGAACTAATTCTTTTTCATACTTTCTTACATCTAATATTTCGGCAACATCATCATCTTCATTAAAATCATCTATTTGTTTATTTTGATTTTCCACAATCAAACTATTCAATGGAATAATTAAACCTTGGGACCAAACTCCTTTTAGTTTTATTGTTTTAATTCTAACCCAGTTATTAGAATTTTTCTTATCTGATAAAAATGAAAAACATTGTTTTTCAGTATTTACTATAGTATCAATGGGAATATAAACACATAGATCACCTACTTTATATTCACCTTTTTTAATAACAACATACCATCCTAACACCGTTGCTAGATCAATTTTATCGGCACCTTCAATTGATTCTATTGTTAAGATTCGTTGTACGGTTGCTAATTTCATTTTAATTTTACGAGATTTAAAATATTAAAAAAATATTTTTTTAAATATTTATGATAAAAATCTTTAATAAGTATATAAACAAACGTTTAATATTGATTATAGAATATGTTTTATTATATTAATTTAAATAAGAATAAACAATTAATTGATATTAGATTAAGTACTCCTATTAGTTCAGAAAATTTTCATAGTCAAATGGAAAATTTAGGTATAATTAACCAAGTATTGATATTATGTTGGGAACTAAATATTAGATTTATTAAAATAGGAAAAATAATTGGAGAAATTAAATTTGGATCAATCTATACAGACTACAATATATATAATTATAATTATAACTTGGTAACAAATGAAAATTTTATTGAATTAAGTAATGAATTTATTTATTTGATATATAATAATAACATAATTAATTTTACAAATGGATTTCTAAATTATAAACAAAACAGATCACCAATTGAAAAGGTAAAAGTTAGATCTGATATTATAACATCAAACAATTATATTTATAAAAAAGAAAAACTTCAAGAAATTTTCAATCAGTTATCACCAAATAAAAATAATTTTGTTGTATTAGCAACAGAATCTGAAAAATATCCAAATAGTTATAAGCTATTAATACCAGATATTGCTAAAAAAAATGAATTCAAATATATAAATATAATTGAATCATCACAACCACAAATTATAGTTAAAAATAAAACTATGAAAACAAGAACATATTGTTTACTAATATATGTATACAATACCAATAATAATTTTATACCAGCCTATGTAATTTATTTATCTGGTTCAAATAGTTTAACACCAAATATTAAAATTGCAGATGCTGAATTTGAGTCAATATTATATAATTGTTTACCTACACCAAAATTTACCAATCAAGAATTTTATAATATGAATAATTATTTAAACCAAAATGACAGTAAATATAATGATTTAAAATCAAGAGCTATTGCAATTGATCCAGATGGTTCTAAAGATAAGGATGATGCTATTAGCTTTAATATTATAAAAAATAAAGATAAACCTATATTTTTAGAAATGTTTGTTCATATTAGTGATGTACCACCAGTTATAAATATGGAATTCAATACTTATCATTTTTATTATGGATTTCATAAAATGGAAACAGATTATATTTATGGAACCAAATACTCAATGATTGATCCAAAATTATCAGAATCATCTCAATCATTGTCATTATATGGTTCCAATAAAAGAGCATTTACAATTAAAATAACTTACAGATTTCGTCCAGATTTAAAATCGGTATTTGATATACCAGAAAGTGTTGAATTATATTTGGAAAAGAATATTAAAATATTTGCGACAACATATGAATCTATTGCTAAAGGAATAACAGATTATTCAAAAGATTTACCAATAAATAATCAATACATAATTAATCATAAATTAAATTATAATAATAAAAATATCTCTTCACTAAATCCAATACCATGTGAATCAAAAATAGCAGCTGTTAAAGATGTCATATGGGAAAATTACAAAGATATTAATTATGATGATAAACTTTTTTTAAAAACCCAATTAAATCAATTAACAGAAATATATGGTATTTTAATTAAAAGTTTAAGTATTACTCAAGAAATTAAATCACTTGTACAAACAAAACAATATAAAAATGATGATTACCAATATAATTTAAGAGAAGAATGGGTACACAGATTAATAGAAATTACTGCAATTGAAGCCAACAAATATACCGCATTAATACTATATTTAAAAATTAAAGATAAAAAATTTGGAATAACTAATAATAATAAAAATTGTGTTATAGGAAGATTGTCAGCATCTGAAATTAAATTTTACAATGATTTCTTTAGTAATAAAGATAGATTTATTGGTACTAATAGTAATGAAGACGAAGGAATATTTAGAGGATTATATTATAATGTAAAAGGATATAATGAAACTCCAAAATATGTTCAATCTAATCATAACACATGTGCACCTTTATCGGTAATACCTCAAATATCAACAACAGGAAATTTAACAAACCTAAATAATTTAAATAATCTATATTTAAAGTTTCAAATGGATAAAATTAATTCAACACCAACATTAACACCTTTAGAAAAATTATTAAATTTAGCAAGTTTTAATCAAAAGTCGGAAAATTTAGGCATTGCATTATATTCAACAATAGTTAGACCTCATTTTAATACCAGATGTTATTATTATACATATTTTACATCACCGATGAGAAGAATTGTTGATTGTTTTGTTCAAAATTGTTTAATAGCTGATGAAAAAACATGTAATAAATATTTAGAATTATTTAAAAATCATTTATTAAATAGAACAGATATTAATAATCAATGTGAAAAATATAATTTTCATGTTTCTGTTTGTAATAAAATTTTTAATGATGATAATAAAAATGCAGAATTTATTACCAAATATATAAGATACGGTAATGAGTCATTTAATAATTTATATTTACCTAATTTAGATATTACAATATCTAATTTTGTAACTAACACAAATCCTATACCTAATGAAGGAACAGTTAAAATAAAATTTAAACAAATAACAGAACCATTTGAAATAGAATTTATATCTGAACAAGTAAAAGTTACTGTTAAAGAAATTATAGATGAACAAATTAAATTATATTTTCAAAAAGAAAAATATCCGGATAGTTCCACATATAATTATTACTATATGAATTATAAATTATTATGTTAAGATAATATTATTTTTTAAAAATAACATACCCATACACTAGGTTATTTTTTAAAAATAACATACCAATTACCTTTTTCCCAACCTTGATCAATAATATTAAGGTTAGGTTCAAGTCGATTAATTTCTTCAACCAAATCATTTTCACGATAAATGTGATAATATCGAGAAAATACTTGTCCTGTTTTATTATGTGTCCAATTTACTAATTCATCTTTTTGTGTAAAATGAAATTTAGAATCAATAGGTTGTTCCATTGCCCATACCACAATAAGTCCAAGACCATCTGGTTTAAGAACACGATACATTTCATTTAATGCTTGTTTTCTGTCATCATCATTTGACAAGTGATGATACGAAGCAATCGAGATTAAACCATCAAATGAACATTCATAAAAAGGTAATTGTGTCATAGATGATTCAATTACATCTAATCCTTTATTTTTACAAATTTTAACCATCTCATCTGATAAATCGATACCTTTAAAAACAATATCTCCTCGTCCTAACATATTTTTACCATTTCCACACCCGATATCAAGAATATGAGAATAAGAATCAAAACCAGATAAAAACTTTTCTACACCTGGCCAAATTTTAAATCTGGACTGATCAAATGGTTCAGCAATGAGATTGTATATTTGTTTAAGTTGTTGTTGAGTATCTGTTACTTTTGTCACTATAGTTTGTTCCATTAATTAATAAATTATTATTATAATTACTAATTTATTTCAATTTTTATCAAAAATAAATTGAAAAATAATAATTTTATTTTAAATATCTAGTTTAATAATAGATATGGATAAATTAGATAATGAACAACAAGGTAATGGAGACCAATCTGTTACAGAACAATCTAAAGTTGAAGAACAAAAAGAGTCTGTAACTGTTAATAATGAAAATTCTACCAATCCATCACAATCAGATATACCAGTTGAAAAACAAGATATTGAGTTAACTTTAGAAGATGTTTTTGTTAACTTGAGATTAATATCTAAGATTGAAGTTGGTGATAAATTAATTCAAACAGATAAATATGTTAATATTGATACTAGTTTCCTAAAATTTTTCACAAGATGGTATTATGGTACCAATCGTAATAATACGTTGGGATTTATAAATGTTGTATTATTAAAAGCTTTTGAAATTAATAATAAATTACTAGAAGAAAAAACAGACGAATCTGTACAAATATTATTAAGATTAACAACCGATATGAAGAATTCAGTTAATGGATTAATTAATTTGAAACATACATATTCAAGTGATAAATTAATTCAATCTGAAATTGATGTCATGATTGATAATATTAGATCTAAACTTGACTTAAATTCAAAAAATTTAAATTTTAATAAACCAACAATTAGCGTAGCTACAGCAACCACAGTAGCCCCAATTAGTGCAAGTGTAGATACTGATAAACAAAATACTACAAGTGATGTCAATTTAACAAATTCATCTAACCAAACTAACACATCTAACACAATACCGGATAAAACAGTTAAAAATACCAAAAGCGAAAATGCAGAATCTTCAGGAAAATATAAACAATCTAAACCATATTCAACTGATTTTAGTTATAATGTTGACAATATTGAACGTGGTAATTCTAAAAAATATTAATTTATTGATTTTATAAATTAATTATTTAGAGTTTTTCAATTTTCAAAATGATTTTTTTCATGTTGATAAACTTCTCCTTCTTGACATTGGTCACATTTACATTCTTTTACTGTATCTTCTTTAAAATGAACATTTTTAGATTCTTTAATAATATTAGTTAGTTTTCTTTCTAATTCTAAAAGTTGTTCATTATGTTCAATATTATCGAAATTATCGTTAACTTCTTCATCAGGATCTGGTTCCCCATATAAATTAGAAAAATCTGGTGGATTTTGAGTTTCTTGTTCAAACATTTTATCTAAAACTTCTGAATAAATATCTTGTTGATCCCATGGTTCACACCAAATATTTTCCATAAATAATTTATAATAAAATGCATTTGTATTTACATATTGTTGTTTAAACCACAAATATTCAAAATCTGACAAATCTAGAGGATAATCTATATTTAAATTACGAAATTGTTGTACTAAATAATCGACAAGAGTATTTTTTGCATCTTCTATATCATCACAAACATAAGATGTTTGCATCGTTTCAAACCAATGGTTATATTTATTAATAGTTACAATTAAACCAACCTTATTCATTATTAATATAAATGAAATATTACTAATAAATAAAGATTTCAACATTTTTTAGTGATATTTACAAAATAATTCTTCTGATTCAGATTTTACAAAATTATTTTTATTAATATTTTTAATGTTGGTTGTTAAATTATCATCATCTGCACTATCGTTATCATAGCTATCATAACTATCATAGTGACTATAACTATTGTATTCATCATCGCTATCATCGTAACACGATAAAATATTAGTTTTAAATTTAGTAGTTTTGTTATAATTTACATTTATATCATCACATTCTATACCGCGATATTCCAAATAATAAGTATTAATAGTTTGTTGAATATATTTATAGTATTTAAAAATACATATCATCATTAATAAACATAACGAAAAAAACATTAAACATAAGTAATATAAAAATTATAATTAATAATTTTCAATTTTTAATATATATATAAAAAATATGTCATTTTATTATATATATATATGGAACTTAATATTGATAATACAAATAGACCTGAATTTTCAGCAATGTTAAATAAATTAAATACATTAGATGAAACAACATTTTCATTAGAAAGTTCAGAAAGTTTAAAACAATTATATGGTTTACTTACATGTGGTTTCAATGTTCAAAATTTAAAAGCTTTTTTTAGTAATTTACCTTTTGGTAAAATTAATATATATATTAAAAATATAGTAGGATATTATTTAATTGGTTCATTTGACAACACTGATACAACATTACCTGTTGGAAATTTTGTTTATTCACAAAATAATAAAGTTATTAATATTAATTCATTTGATATCACAAATGTAAATCCAACTAATATTGTAAATAAACAATCTTTACAACCTGTTAATTATTTATTAGAAGGTGCAAATATGGCTAATTATCGTATTTACCATAATTATTTTTTAAGTTTTTTAAAAGAACTAAATAATATTTCATCTGATGCTTTTGATGTTTATGGTAATACTTTTAAAGAAACTGTTCATTATTTTGTTGAAGATTTAGAAGGTAATCCAAAACTTAAAGATAATAAATTAATAAATTCTTTTATACTTTCATCATCAATACCATATTTACATATTAAAATATTTACAATTAAGTTTGATTTAAATTATAGTGATTATGAAATTAATTTTTATAGACACAGTGTAAATATAGATGATAATATACCATCTATATTAGAAGATTCTAGAACATTATTAGAATTAATAGAAAGTATTAAAACAAATACAACTGCTGAAACAATTAATGATGAATTATTAAGATGTTATTCAAATACACAAGATATTAAATATTTACAACTATTAAAAATATATAATAATTTTAATAAGGATGACTATTCAAACGATAGAACTTTATCATCATACACTCAACAATATTATATAAATATGGATAGTTTTGAAAATTTCAAATATAATAGAAAAATATATTCTGACAAAAAATTAGTATTTTATTGGTTTATTTGGGATTTAGTATTATTATACTTTTTATTTAATCCCACACAAAAACTTTTATTATTATTTTCTCCTAGCACACAGTATTTATTTTATGATATTTATTTTAGTGATTTTATTATTAATAGTAAATTATTACAAAATAAAAATATAACATATTTACCACAATCAATTAATTATTTATATACAATTAATCATTTACATAAAACTGAACATTTAGATGAACTTAAACAATTATTTTGTCAAATAGATAATAATAGATTTTTACATAATTTAAGTAAATTAAGTCCTATTCAAAAATCTGAATTAATGTCTTCTGATATAATACTACCATTATCAGCAGAGTCAAATAAATCTATTGCATATGATTTATTATTTTCTAATTATTTAGTAACTAAAGTTAAACTGTTATCAAATGCACAAGTCATTAATAGTTTTAATTTTACTTATTATTTTAATTTAGTTGTATTATATAATCAAGATCTATCTGTTGTAAAATTATTATATAATTTATTTATGGGATTATTTGCAACATCCGAAAATAGAATAATTAACATTCCACGAATATTAAGTGATTATAATTCAAATGAAACTTCACAGACTTTAGCTGCAAAAACTTTTCAAAAATCTGTATTTTTTGAAGCATTAGTAATGAATATTGTTAATAATCCAAATCCAAAAATTAAAGCATTATGCGACTTTACAATTTCTGATGAAACAAGAATTATTTCTAACGCTATGAGAATATTTAATTATGTTAGAAATACAACCCTACTTAATTATTACTATCAAAATAATGGTTTTAATAGAGACTTAATGGTTCAATCATTAGAAAGATCTGCTTCAGGAGAAATTCAAACAGAATTATTTATAATCCAAACCATTAAAAATGATTGGTATGAAGGATTAGTTAAGATAGCTGAACAAACAGGTGGACTTAATGATGTATTTAGACATTTAATTAAAAATAATTTATTAGATTTAACTATGTTTAAAATATCATCATCTAATTATTGTAAATATATAAACTTATATTTTGATCAGTTAAAAAAATTAGATTTTAAAATCCAAAAACATAAATTAATTGATTCAAATAAAATTATAGAAATTCTTAATAATTGCAAAGACACAATTTTATCAGATGAAGATGTTGAAAATATTAAATGTTTAATTGATATTTATGTTGCATTTATTTTAAATCTTCAAAGTACAGATAAAAGTGCATCTACCAAATGGTTAACAGTAAAAGAAACAAAAACATTTTTAAATGCAAAAACATCGGATGGTTATAACTTATATCATTTAGCAGTATTAATTAATAATGCTGAATTAATTAATTATATCTTTACAGAATTAGAAACAAAGATTAAATTATCAATATCAATCAAAGAATTAGATAATGAAGAACAAAATTTATTTTTCCTAATCAAAGATTATAGAATACTCGAATTATTACTAACAAAACCCCAATTTCAAAATAGAACTTTATTAGAAGAAATGTTTCAAAAAGTTAATAGTGGTAATCATGGATTAATATCAGCTTGGTATAATAATAATGATACATCTAGAAACATTGTTGAATTATTAAGATTAACACTTAGATATTTTAATTATAATTCTAGCACAATTATTCCGGGATTTTATAGAAATATAACAAGTATCATTTTAACAAATGTTTTTGAGAATTTTCAAGAATTATTTTTAGTTTTACAAGAACATAATTTATTAGATGCAAATATTCGCGACCTAGTATTTTTATTTGAAAATAAAATGTTAATAAATCTATCACAAGAAGAAAAAGCGAGATTTATTCGTATTTATAACACATGTGATTCAAATGGTACAATGGAAAGTATATTAGAATATTGTATACAAAATGAAAAAGATAATACTGTACTTAATTTTCTATTATTAGTACCAAACGCCTTATTAATTAAATATTATTTAGTTTTTATTAATAATAATTATGATTTGATGAAAATAGTTATGTTTTTTAATAAAGAAGTAATTATGGAACAATATAAATCAGGAAAATCAATCTTACATTTTGTTGCAGAAAATGCAATGAATAATGAAAAAAATTTTCTTTTATTTAGATATTTATTTCAAAGACTTGATTCTGAAGATATTACAGCGTTAAAAATAGTAAAAAGTTTATGTGAATTACCTAATATAACTAAATCTGTTTATGATAATAATAGAAAACATGTTCTAGATGTATTAACTGTTATATATAAATTAATTACTACTATGAGTGTAGAAGCATTAAATGAAGATTATGGTAATTATAAATTAATTCATGTAATATTTGGTAATGGTCGGTCTATTACATGGCAAAACATTGGAATGTATTTGAATATTTATTATTATTTATATAGTAAAACAACACCAATGCCATCATTTGTACCATATCATGGATATAATGATAATTCATCTGGATCAAAAATAAGAGTGGATACATTTGCTGAAAATGACTTTGATTGTGATTTAGTACCAGAAGAAGCTAATAAAGAAGGATTACCTATATTAGAACATTATTTAACAGTACCATTAATATCAGAATTAGAAAAAAATCATTTTTCTTACAGTTATAAAATTTGATAATAAAATTTATTAGTACTAATATTTAATTAACTTAATGCAAACTAATGCATTTACTAAACTTAAAAATATTATCAATATTAAAACATGCGACTTTGTAATTAATAATAAAAGTTTTATTATTAATTATTCGAAGAAATTAGGGCAACCATTATGGGCTAGTTATATTCTAAATAAAAAACATTTGGATAAATTAAATGGAGGTCGTAAAAATTTTACACTAGACAAACAATTAGAAAAAAATAACATATATCAACTTAATCCCCATTCTGATATTTTTAGAAATAACTGGACTCGTGGCCATTTAATACCTAGTTATTTAATGTCTTGGGATAAAACCAAAAATGGTGATTGGTCGCGTACATATAATATGTCCAATATTATTCCACAAAATCAACAATTTAATATGGAAAATTGGAATTGGATCGAAAGAAAAACAATAGATATTATTTATAAAACAGATTTTGACACAATAATTATCACTGGAGCTCATACGGATATTTCTAATGAATCAAATAATATTTTATGGTTTGATAAATATAATAATTTTGTATATTATATTCCAAATTTTATGTATCAAATAATATTCACACATTATGATTTAGAACCAAAATGTTTTATTGGATTTAATAATTCTGAACAAAAAATATATAATATTAAATTTAAATCATTAGAAAGTATTATTGGAAATATTTTAATTTAATTTATTACAGTATTCTATAAATGCAGCTGATTTATCTGGATCTAAATTAGGGTAAAGTAATGGTACATTTTGTATATTAATACAATTTATAGGTTTGTTAGAATCAGAAAAATCTTTAACTTGATAATTATTCATTGTTTTCATGTTTAAACATTGAACTTCAGTATTAGATTGACAATTAGTATTACCATAATTATGTAAACCACCTAATGTATTATTATGATCTTCATAAAAACCAATAGTATAACTTGAATTAGTCAATCTAGTTGGATAATTATATGATGGATGTGTTCTAATTTGATATTCACCAGCCGAAGGATTATCATTTTTTAATTTTGTTAATGTTTTATAAACAATACAATAACTAACAAAAAAATACATTAAACTAAATAATTGTTTATCTGATTTATTTAAATCAACAGTAGCATCAAAACGTAACAATTTTCTATAGTCATCATTAATAGTTGATAAGTATTTTAATTTAAAATCATCTATAATAAAAGTACTTTTAGAAAACATTTGTATAATCATAGATGAAGAATTAAAATCAAATTCAATAATTTTTGCTGCAGCATCAAACTTTATTTCACCACTTACTACTAATCCCATATCAATATCTTCTCTATCTTTCCATTCATCTGGTAAATATAATCTAATATTTGAATGTTTATTTGCATATTCAAAATAATTAGCATATTTAACAAGTACCATATAATAATAAGTTTGATTAGTATTTAAATCTGTCACAAACATTAAACAATAATTATAAGTTTGATCAGTTGGTAATTTTGGTAATTTATTTATTAACAAGTCATCTTTCATAGTAAGTAATCCAGATTCTGGAAAATTAATAAATTTAATATTTCTTCTTTCATGACCAACTAAACATGAATCATTTCCGTTATAAGTTTTTGAAAATAATTTATTAACATCTTTAACAAAAAATAGATGTAAATATTTATTTAATTTAAAACTTTCTGACATTTTTAATAATATTTGATATAAAACATATCTAGCAGCCTGTTTTTTATTAGCATCAAAATTAAAACCATCAATATATCTATTTATCATTATTTCAGGTTCTATATTAGTTGCTAGTTTTAAATGATTTCTTTCAAAAATATTTTCTGAATTAACATATTCACTTAATTCTCTTGCATATTCTAATGAGCCACCTGATTGTGATTTTAATTGATTATACTTTAATTTATATTTTAAATATTTTGTCTTATATTTTAATTCTGAATTTTCCATATTTTGTATTAATATAGGTTATAAAAAAATTGAGATTTGAATTTTGAATATATATTATATATTTTATATTATCCTACTGATATTATTTTTTGATAAAATAATAGGATACATGTTACATTAATTAATTATTTTATTTTTAAGGTTTTATTTTTTAAAATAATATATTATACAAGTTGTACCTATATATACTATAGCAAAACTCTGTAAATATTTTTTGATAATAATGTGATTATTATTATAAAATATTTTAATAAAATGCCACATTATTTTTGGTATCACGTATGAAAAAGTTATTATAAACATACACAAAATTAATATCAACCAAGTAAGAATATTTGGATATTTTTCAAATAGTTTAAATGGTAATGTAAATATCTTTGGTTCAGAATATGTATAATTTGAATTCAATAATTGTTGATTTACAACAGGTAGAGTATTAATATTAATTCTACAAATTGGACATAACATTCCTGTTTTCTCTATTAGACTTAAACATTCTAAATGTAAATACACTTTACAGTTACAATATTTTGGATTAATAATATTTTCAATGTTAGAAAGTTGATCAAAACAAAATAAACATTTATCATTGAGTATATCAGATATATTTGTTTTATTTGGTTTAATTAATATTTTATCTATATTATCATGATCGTTCATTATTTTTCTATTTACTAGAATATAAATTATTATAATTTTCAAATTTTATTTTTAACTAATTCAACAAATGAATTTAATTTTTTAATTGATTCTATTATTTGTAATATTAACATTCTATATCTATTAGCTATATCATAAAATACATAGTTAATTATTTCTTGATTAAGATTTTTAGTATATGATTCCTTAAAACCTTCTGTAATTTCTAATGATATTTTATTAAAGCTATAAATTTGTTCTAATAATTTTTCATGAAGTGATGACATGGATTTAAGTTGTTCAATAGTACCATTTGGTAATGTTTGATTATTAATTTTATTAATGTATAAAACAGATATATCACTAAGTTTATCAACACAATCAATTAACGTATTACTAATATTAATAAGTTCAGTAGATGGAATAACAGTAAAGTTTGAAAATGAACTTGAATTTTTGATGTTTATTAAATTCGTTAAAACTAAATTATAAACTTCAAAAGGATTTGGTTTATAATTGGGTGTAAACATATTATTATAAATTATAAGATATTTATTTAAATATAAACATTATTTTTATATAATAATTATTATAATAATGATTACAATAGTAACAATGGTAACAATAGTAACACGATTTCTATCAAATATTATAAATATGATCTGTCAAATGAATCAATATATTTTATTTGGAGCATTATTTGGTTTTATTTATTTTTTATATAAATTAGAATCACCTGGTATGGGTAATGTATTATTTAGGGTAGATAGTACTGGTAATAAAATATTCTCACTGGAAAGTTTAATAGAAATTATCAAATCACCTTTTATTATAATTCAGTTTTGGACACATATAGAATTATTTCCAATTAATTGGATTTTAACAACTGGATTAGGTGGTTTTACAGGATGGTTTATTAATGAAATATTTAAAAATTAATTCTATTACTTAATATAACTAAAATATTAAATGTCTTTTAATATTAATTTAAATCCTTTCGTAAGTTCATCTACTAATTTAAAAACTAATTTTATTAGTAATTATGCCCAATATGCTGAATCTTATAATAATATTGATTTAATTGGTAATCAAAAATTTAATACTCAATGGCCTTTATTAGTTGCAATTATTATGATTGTAATAGCTATTGTATTATTTATTTATACACAAAAAGAAAAAGATATGTACGGTAAAGAAATTGAAAGAACAACTATTAAAAAATTATTATATAATTTTGCATTTGTATTATTATTTGGTTCTGTATTTGGTTTTGGATATGGTGCTTATTTATATTTAGCTGTTTATTTACCAGAATATTATGAATGGTTTGATAGTTTACCAAAAGAAGCTAAAGCAAATGTAGGCATGATTTATGCAATCGACAAAATAGAAACTTCTACAAGAACCAATAGACATTAATTTAATAAAACCAAAAAATTGAAAAATTAATATTATTTTATTATATTATTAATATTTTAATGCAAACATCCGATGAAAATTTTTATTGCCCTATTACCTATGGTATCATGATGGATCCAGTTATTGGTTCTGATGGTCATACTTATGAACGGAATGCTATTGAAACATGGTTGTATAATAATAGCATCTCGCCACTAACTAAACAAACTATGTTTGTTAATAGTCTGGTACCTAATATTGCACTTCGAAATACTATTCAACAATACCTTGCAAAACATCCTGAAATGAAAGATCATCGTAAAGTTAAACTTAATTCTGAAATTTCACGGAGTATTACAATTGGTTCTTATATTTTACCTGATTCATCAATGTATGTTAAACTAGCTGCAAATGAAATTTCTGAAAGAAAACCAAGTGTATTTGTTTTTATTTTGGATGTTTCGGGTTCTATGAATACTGAAGCTTCAACAAAATCGGCATTAGGTGAATCTGATGGTTTTTCACGATTGGATTTGGTAAAACATTCAGTACGTACTGTTATTGAAGTATTGGAACCTCAAGATAAAATTTGTCTAATTACATTTAGCGATGATGCCAAAGTTAAATTAGACTTGACTAGTATGGATGATTATGGAAAAACACGAGCTATTTCAATTCTTAACTCCATCCAAACTGAAGGAATGACAAATATTTGGGATGGACTTAGAGTTGGCTTACTCAATGTTCAAAAGATTACTGATCCAAATGTTAATATTAGCATGATGATGCTAACAGATGGCGAACCAAATAAAAATCCACCACGTGGAATTGTACCTTCCCTTGAAACAGTACTTGGTACTATGAAGATTCAACAAGCATTTACCATTAATACTTTTGGATTTGGATATTCACTTGATTCAAATCTACTTTCAGATATTGCATTGGTTGGTTCAGGAAGTTACTGTTATATTCCTGACAGTTCAATGGTTGGTACTATTTTTGTTAACTATTTATCTAATGTACTATCAACTTACCTAAGTAATTCACGAATTGTTATTAAAGCATATGGTACTGATGGTACTGATGGTATTGAGATTGTTAACAAACAAGTTGGTTCTATTCAATTTCAACAACCAAAAGAATTGGTGTTTCAACTAGATGAATCTGTTGTTAATAATGACTTTAATATTAGTTTGTGGGTTGGTGAAACACTCATTAGTCACCATGACTTGTATAAACCACATAATAAAGATCTGATTTCATCTACTATTCCTACCATTGTTCGAAATAAGATTATTAACACTATTTATAATCTAATGAATAAAGTTGATTCACACAATCTTCATTTGCAAGATGTTAATTTTACATTGAAACTATTGTATGAAGATGTCGAACATACCCTAAACACATTGCTACTTTATGATGAAGACAAGGCACAAATCCGAAATTACTTGCAAGATTGGAATTCATCTGGTACTGTAAACAAAGGTGGTCAAATTAAAGAAGCATTTAGTTGTGATGAATGGTATAAGAAATGGGGAGCTCATTTCTTACGCTCAATTATGAATGCTTATAAGAATCAACAATGCAATAACTTTAAAGATCCAGGAGTTCAAAACTTTGGTGGAGATTTATTTGTTGAAATTCGTCAAAAGGCAGATGGTATCTTCTGTATGTTGGAACCACCTAAACCATCTATCCTACACCACCGCAATAGTTCATCTAACTATGTGGCACCAACAACTATGCATTCATACTATGACCAATCAGGATCTTGTTATGATGGAAATGGTATGGTAGTAATGGCGGATGGATCATACATGCCAGTTTATAAATTGAAGAAAGGTATGATGGTAAAATCACGAAACATTTTTGGAAATGATTTTAATGATCGTATTCTATGTATTGTTAAAACTAAAATTCCTATGCAAGAAATTTCAATGTGTATGATCAATAATCTGGCAATCACCCCATGGCATCCTATTTATCATAACAATGAATGGGTATTTCCAATTAATCTAACAAATGAAGAAGATGTCAGTCTAGATTATATCTACAATGTATTGCTTGAATCAGGTAATACCATTTATATTAATGGACTAGCATTGGTTACTCTTGCACATAACCTAAATGATCCAATTGTTGCACACCCATATTACGGAACATCTAAAATCGTAGATGATTTATCACAAATGGATGGGTGGGAAAAAGGAGAAATTATTCTTACAAATCCTATTGTTATGCGAACAGATGGGTTTGTAACAAAATTATCAAATGGTTCAGTTAATAATTAACTTTGTATAACCAGCTAACCTATTGTTTTATATATTTATGTGAATTAAGTTTAAAATATTCTTCTGCTAAAATTAACATAGCTTGAAAAATATCCCATACATTATCTTTAGATGTTTGGTCTAGTTCTCCATAAATATTTTGTAATCGCAAAATTTCATTAATTGTATTTTCATCATCAGCTGTATGATCTTTATGATTATTATTATTATAAAAATAAGATTCATCTCTTGAAAGAATTTTGTCTCTTAATGGTAGTGCATAAATTAGAAATTGTTCAACTGGTAAACTAAAGTTTATTTTAATAATTTTTTGAAATTGATAATGATAGCTTGTACCAACTAATGGAGAAACTTGAATTAAAAATGATTCAAGAATTTCATTAAATTGTTTGATTTTTTCGATTGACATTGACATTATATTATTAATTGATTACTAATAATAATACATAAATCTTTAAATATTTTATTTGGATTCTAATAAAAAGCCTTAGTTTAATACAAATATTAGCTAAATAACCAATAAAAAATTGAAATTTATAATTTTAATATACAATAGTTAATTAATTTAATGCAAAGCTATAAGACTAAGACTACTTATAATCATACCAGCTCCGGCTCCGGTCCTAGCTATACCGCAAAAAGTCGTTATGAACAGACAGACCAACATCAACAAAAGGGACCTGTTCGCAAGACTTTAACAAGTGATTCCACACAGAATTTGTGGTGTCGCGATACGTATTGGCAATATATCGTTGATAGTCTTGGATTTAATCCATTTAAAGAAACAAATGGATGCCACCTACGCAGTTGTAATCATAATGCAGAAGATTGCCGTGGTGCGCATACTTATGAAACTATCAAACCGTTACCACATATTATGAAATACAATAAGCTTGACAAGACCAAGTTTGATTGGGTAAAGTTATATACTTGTATCAAACAAACTCTAACACAAGATATCCCCAAAGTTCATAATAAGGAACATTTGGAATATCTAGGAAAACTGTCATCAATGAATTTTATTGAGCTAATTCAATTGTGGCGAAATATGGCATGTTATTACAACAAACTAGCCAAAGAACTACCTGAACGAAAATACGTTGAAGGTTCAATTAGCAAGCACTCAAGTGGATTTACATTCAATGATGAAGTTCCTAAATTTCGTGTTTCAGACGGTCTTGAAGATACTGCATGGGCTTTTGAACGCCTAACACGTTGGTGTCCAACACAAATTAAGTTCAACAAAGATATCAAAGAAAATAAGAAAATCACAGTATGGGATCTTTGTCTGGCAACAGGAATTAATTGCAAAGAAGGTATTCATTCAATTTCAGAAATGATTTGCATTGATAACTTTTTAACTGGAAAGTGTACATGTTTGTCAGTTCAAGATCTTGAAGTTAAGGAATGTCAACTCCAACAGGAGCTTATTGAACTTTCAACACAACTAGTTGAAATTGTAGATAAGGAATCTAAACCTAAACCTATTCAAACATCAAACAGTGATAAGGATATTGATGATGAAGAATTAGCTGAATTTACCGAATGGGCTAAACCAAAGAGTAAACGCAATGATAAGAAAAAGCAAGTTGATCCTAAAACTCTAATCCGTAATGAAATTTCACGTGTTGAAAAAGAAATTCAACAACTTGTAAACTCACGATCAATTCATTATACTGAATTGGGTATGGTTCCATTCAATGAACAATACACACAATTCCAAAAACGTGTATCAGCTGAATTAGCAGAAAAAGCAGCAGCTGCTTCATCTGCTCCTGCCGAGAGCAAAGAATCATGGGATCATGGTTTGATTGAAAATGCAAAGATTGATAAACCGGTTGTTAAGGTTTCCAAGCTGGGTAATAAGAAAAAATAAATTACTCTTTGTTAACTAAAAAAGAGTAATTAATATTATTTTAAATTATATTTTAAATTGTATTTTAAATTGTATTTTAAATTGTATTTTAAATTGTATTTTAAATTGTATTTATTGTTTTGAACAACAACTAAATAATGATATAAATTTATTTCTTGAAGTTGGTTTTACTTTATTTGATACCGCATCATCATTATTATCATCAATTTCTACCAAGTTTATATTAGATTTGTTAGTTTTATTAGATTTGTTAGATTTGTCAGTTTGATTAGACTTTATAGACACTTCACTATTTCTATTTAATTTAGGATATAATATATGTTGAGCATCTTTAAATATTTTTGAATTTACAATTGAATCAATCCAATAATCATATGTATAGCATGATTTATCTAATGATTTAAGATATTCATGAGTTTTTTTAATGTTATCATTTGTTAATAAATTACTAATATCACTATAATCATTCCAATACATTGGATAATCAAGACCAAGTCTTTCTACAATAGCTGGTAATGGCTTTACTAATATAGGTGTATTTCTTACAATACACTCTAATAATGTATTACATGCAGATGCTTCAATTAAATCAATAAATACAACATTATCAGATAATAATGTATCATAATCATCATTATCTAATGTTTCCATAAGTTTAACTGAATTATGATTTGAATTTAATAATTCTAATGTATCTTTATTATTTAATTTAGCTTGTTTAATAAATTCATGCATAAAATATACATATTTATTTCCAGATTGATCTCTTGATATAGATTGATTGGATTGATTGGATTTAGATAGAGTAATTTGACTAGATTGATTAGTTTGATCGAGTCCATTATAAAATGATTCATTTGAAGATAACAATTCCTCAAAACTATCAACTGGTTTAATATAATTTTCCATATTTTTACCAACCAAATGAATTTTCTGGAAATTATTTGGAACATTAATTCTGTAAATAGAATATGGGTTTCTTAGCCAACCTCCAATTTGAACTATTTTTTTATTTTTATTTTCCATAAATTTTTCAAATATAAATTTATTTTTTGGAATATCGGTTGGGTGAATTAATGATTCAACTTGTAATTCAGGAATTTCAGTTTTAAACCAATTTGCTAACCATTCACTCAATGTAAATATTCCAATACAATTACTTTGAGATTTTTTAAAAATATCTTTTCTTATCATATCAGATGTATTGTATTGGGTATAGTTTTGATTTGGAGTATGGTGAACTATACCTATCCACGGTCTATTGTATGGTATTAATCTTAAATCTTGATATAATTCTTCATTCCAATGAAATGTTCTATCAACAAACATATCTAAAATAATACTTTCTGATGAATCATTTTCCAATACTCCAGTATTATGTACCACATTATACCAGCCTGATCTATGAATATTTTCTAGCATATGAGGTTCAATATATTTTAAATTAAATATTTTATTTTCAATTGGTTGTTCTTTTATGTTTGTATTAAATGTAATATTTTTAGGATTCTTTGAATAATAATCTTTACATATCCATTTAAATTCTTCCAAATAATTAAAGTTTGATTTTAGAATTTTATTATTTAATCCATAAAAATATGGTGAATTTGAATCTTTACATAACATATAAAGTATACATTTAGTAATACGATATTTAATCTCATATGGTCTTTCTTCTTGTAAATTTGTTAATTTAAAAACATCTAAAACATGTCTAATAGTTTTATTTATTAAATCATCACAAAACAAGTTATCAACATAAAATGGTGGTTGTGTTCTTTTATTTAATTTTAATAAATTTTCCAACTTATTTTTATGTTGGTCTATTGTTAAAAATTTTAAGGATTTTATTGATTTTAAAACTTTAGAATAATTTTGAACTAAATCATTAAAAATAGTAATTGCTAATTCAACATCAAAATCAATAGGTTTATTAGTTAAATCTAATAATGGTTCACAAATCCACTTTTCTAATCCAAAACTAAACATTTGGTCTTTGGCTTTTTTAGTATGACAAATTGATAATATAGGTTTTTCACATACTATACCTAATATATGAGCATGATATCTTGAACATAATACTATATCAGATGATTTTATAATTGATAATACATTATTTAATTTTTCATGTTCAGACCAGGTATTATTTGGAATTATATTTGTAACACTAAAATTATTTACTTTACATAACTTTTCAATATCTAAATTTAAAAGTAAATCAGATTCAGTTATACTTTTAGAAGTATTAAATGGTAATAATACAATTTCCCATCCTAAATAATTAATATATTTTAAAAATAAAGTAATTTTTTTTAAATAAAAATCATAATGGGTATTATCTTTGAATATTGATCTAGCCAAACACACAGTTATAACTTTATTTGTTGATTCTTTTATTGGTTGATTTTGTTGTGTTAATTGTTTTTCAATATTTTTAATATAATACTCTGAATCTAGTGATTTTAAGGAACATACCAAGTCTGGTAAATATTCAATATATGGGTTTGGTTTATCATTTGATAAATTAAAATGTTGTTTTAATCTTATAACATCATTTGGATTACGCATTATAAAATAATCAATTAAATTTATTTCATTTATAATATTGCCTTTTGGTAATTCGCATGAATATGCAATAATTTTTCCATTAAAATTAACACATAACTTTTGTAATTTTTGAAGAAAATAAGAATTTAAAATCTCTCCTCCACCTAATATGATTGTATCAATATCTGATGAAATAGTTTGGATATCATCTAAACTTTTTATAATATATTCTGAATTTAATTTTTTTAATATTGATTCAAATATAATTTCAAAAATATCATCACCTAAATTTGATCGGTTATAAAAACCTGTACATAATATCATTAATTAACTCTAGATAATTTTCTAGTCTTTTTAAATTAATTACAAAATTTATTAAAAAATTGATATATTCTATTATTAGAATAAATAAATCTATGATTAATGTCTTTAATTCAAGTTGAATCAATATGTGAAAAGTGTACTTTTCAGGTAACACAAGAAATTAATCTTGAAAATCCTGAAAACTATATACATTGTCCTTGTTGTGACAATGTATATCAATATAATTATAATGATTATACTAAAAATAAACAATTAACTAACACACACACTAATAAATCATCTAACTTATCTAACATGTCTAATCCACCTAACCAAAATACGCATGATGATGAGGAAGTTGTTGATACTAATTATGATTTTTCTTCACCTTTACTAGAAAATATGGCAAAGGCATATGCTGAAATTCCTCATATATTTATAAAATCAGAATCGATATTTATGAAAGGATATATTAATGGTATTGAAATTGATTTTCTATTAGATACTGGTGCCGAAATGTCATTGATACCATATGATATAGCACATGCTTGTGGTTTAGATAGTCTTATTAATTCAAAATATGCAGGAATTATTAAAGGTGCAGGAGAAACTAAAATGCTTGGACGTATTTTCTATGTTGAAGTTGTATTTGATTGTGGTATATATCCTTGTTCATTTTCTGTTTGCCATAATAATAATCTTCCACCAATTCTAGGTATTGATATGATGCATAATTTAGGATTAGTTCTTGATTTTAAAAAGAAAAAAATCCATTTTGACGATAATTGTTCTATTAATTTTATTTCAAGAAAACACAATGATGTGTAATTGAGTTATTTTTCAATTATATTAATTTTAATTTTCTAAGTTTAATATAATGAAATTATTTTTTTATAAACCTAAACAATTTTATCCGATAATATTTATAATATGTAAATTATCAAATAAAGATGAGTTAGAAAAATTAGAGGCCTGGACTTCTGAGATATTCCAAATATTATTAGAAGAAAATGAAGCAACTAAAGAGAATATACTAATATTTAGTATAATAAAAGATTATGAAAAATCAACAGTTAATTTAGTAATGCCATCAACTAAATCAAGTCCAACATTAACAGATAGATGTTATAAAGAAAAGTCTTTTCTAAATGCACTAATTATTGAAACTCTTAAAAAATCAAACTCAAAATTTTATATTGAACTAACAAATGAAAAAGTATTTATACATCAAAAAGAATTAAACTTGTCAAGTTTATCACAATTTTATTCAATTAAATAAATTATTTAGTTTTGGTTTGTTATGTCATTTGATTCTGGTAATTCAGATGATTCAGGAGATTCTGGTGATTCAGGTGATTCAGGTGATTCAGGTGATTCAGGTGATTCAGGTGATTCGGGTCCAGTTGAATTTATTGAATTATCTGGATTTGTTTGATTCAGTGTAATTATTGGGTTAGATAAGGGATAATTAAATGAAGATTGTATAGGAAATGATATAATTGTATCTATTGGTATTGAGGGTATTGATTGTATATTAAAATTTGATAATGGTAGAATAGGAGCATTTAGAAGAATAGGATAATTTAAAGTATTATGTGGTAATAAAATTTGTGGAGTTATATTTGTTGGTAAAACAGGTAGAGACATAATATTCGTAATATCTTCCCATTGACTTGTAAAATTATCATTATTAGTATTATTGGGGTTATTTAGTATATTCAAACCAGGTAAATTATTTTGTGTTGACCAACTAAAACTGGTTGTCCATGTGCTATTATTAATTTGTTCATCTTCATCGGTATCATTATTATTACCATTGCCAGGGGATTCGCTATCAAAAGACGGACCTAAATTCATCCAATTATTATTATGATTTGATGGTAAATCATTCAAATGATTACCAATATCATAATTTTCTATAAATAAATTCTTTGTCGATATTACTATATCAGAATTAGATTGAATAAATTTTTTTAGCTTAAATTTAAACTTTTCAGTAGAAAAATTAAGTTTAATTGAATGTGAATGATCGTATCCAATAGCTGGAAATATTGGATTAGAAATATTGATTGGATTATTATATTGATAAACTAATTTACCATTTAATGTAAAAAATGGTTTAATTTTATTGGTACCAACATAAATAATACCAGCACCTACTACATCACCAGGTTGCCAACTAAGAGATATTTTTTGTGCTGATGAATCAGAATTATTATATCTAACAGTACCATCATCAGAATGATATCCAATTGAATCTCCACACCAACCAATGTGAGTTTTAAACGGTGTATTTTTATTAGCAAAACCGATAGAAATACATTCATTATACCAACCACCCGATGCACTTTCCCAATTATTATTTTGTATATTTACAGTTTGACAAACAGTTAATTCATAATAAAAAACATTTGATAACAAAATTTCTAATTCATTATTTTCATATAATGGGAAAGAAAAAGGTATTGGTAGATTTGATAAATGGTTATCATCATTATAATTAAATGGTAATATTTTATCAGCAAATACAACTCTATTTCCCGGTTTTCCATGAAATTGATATTCATTGTTATTTTTAATAATTTTATGTTCATTCTGATATATTTCACTTAATAACAATCTTGATGGTAATGGGGCGAAACATCTAATAGCTGTTAGTGGATTTGAACAAATAACAGGCAATGTTAAATTATCATTATAATAATTAAAAAGTTTAATTAAATATTTCAATGCAAAATTTTTGTCATTTTTTGTTTCTGATATAATTTGACTAAATTGCAAATTATCCATTAATTATATGTAAATTATAATTTTTCTTTAAATCTAATAAAATATCTAATACTAATTAATATATAGCAAATGAAATTTAATAAATTCGAACCACATTGTACTATTAATTGTAAACCAGGTGAAAAATGTTGTAATTCAAAACATTGGCAATTTAATATAATGTTTGGTGGTGGTAAACCTCAATGGTCAGTACTACAACATAATGGACCAATGTTTCCTCCACCATATGTTCCACATAAAATTCCTGTAATAATTAACGGTAATGAAGTTATATTACCAGAACAAGCTGAAGAATATGTTACTATGTTTGCAAAATTTATTGATACGCCTTATATGGAAAATAATACTTTTAAAAAAAATTTTTGGAAAGAATTAAAACCAACATTACCTGCTAATTTAAATGTTCAATCACTTGATCAATTTGATTTAACACCAATTAAAAACTATTTAATAATGGAAAAAGATAAGAAAGCTTCTATGGAAAAAGAAGAAAAAGAAGCAATTAAGAAAAAACAAGATGAATTGGATGAACCATATAAATATTGTATTATCGATGGTGTACAACAACAAGTCGGTAATTATAAAATAGAACCACCTGGTATTTTCTTAGGTAGAGGTACACATCCTAAAATAGGCCGTATCAAAAAAAGAATAATGCCAGAAGATGTTATTATTAATTTGTCAAAAGATGCTCCAATACCCGAACCTAATGTATCTGGGCACACATGGAAAGAAGTAATTCATGACCAAAATGTAATTTGGTTAGCATCATGGAAAGAAGAAATTACAGGAAAAAATAAATATATATTTACAAGTTTAGATTCTTTCTTCAAGTCAAAATCAGATGAATCAAAGTTTGATTTGGCTAAACAATTAAAAAAGAAAGCAAATACTATTAGAGAAGATTATGAAAAACAAATGGTAGATGAAAATCCTAAAAACCGTCAGTTAGCAACAGCTTTATACTTTATTGATAACCTATCATTAAGAGTTGGTGGTTCAAAAGATACCAAAGAAGAAGCAGATACTGTTGGTGTTACATCATTAAGAGTTGAACATATAACATTATTAGAAGATAATACAATTAAATTAGATTTTTTGGGTAAAGATTCTGTTAGATATTGTAAAAAAGTAGCAGTTCATTCACAAGTTTATAAAAATATTCAAGAATTCACAAGTGGAAAAAATAAGAAAGATGAACTATTTGATCTTGTTAATTCAACATCATTAAATGATTATTTAAGTTCTATTATGAAAGGATTAACAGCTAAAGTATGGCGTACATATAATGCTAGTTTATTATTTCAAAAAGAACTTGATAAAGTAAAAGAAGAAAAAGTTACTGAAATAGAACCAAATGAAAGATTAAATTATTTGATTGCAATGTTTAATCAAGCTAATACAGCTGTGGCATTATTATGCAATCATCAAAAAAGTGTTAATACATCACTTGATAATATGCTAGATAAAATAGAAACTAGATTAAAAGAACTTAAAAAGAAAAAACAACAATATCAAGAAAAAAAAAAATAATGAAAAAGTTAAAAGTGTTGAAGCTAAAATAAAATCATTAAAACTTAAAAAAGAAACAAAACTTAAAATGAAAAATGTATCATTAGGTACATCCAAAAATAATTATATAGATCCTAGAATTATTTTCGCATTTATTAAAAAGTTTGAAATACCTCCAGAAAAATTATTTACTAAGGTATTAATTAAAAGATTTGAATGGGCTAATAAAGTTGATAAAGATTATAGATTTTAATTAAAAAAATCATCAAATAACAAACTATTTAATTCACTTCTTTGATTTGGATCAAAATGTGATATTTTTTTTAAAAATTCCATAAATAAAAATATATATTTAACATTAATTAAAGTTGGATCCAAATAAGGAACTACAAACTGTTCATAAAATAATTCAAATGAATAAAATGTTTTATTCTTAATTGTTTTATGTTTTTTCTCTATATGACGAATTAAATTTTGGAATGTAATATTGGGTAATTCATTTATAGATGAGTAATAAAATCTATACCATACATACACAAAAATTTCAATTGATGAATGGTTCATTAAATTAACATTATCTATTTTTATAAAATTATTAATATATGATGATAATATTTTCCAATAATTATTTTTAACAAATAAATTAATACATATGCAAAATAATCCATAATAATCATGTTTTGACATATCAATAGTGTCAATTGGGTCATGATATTTTTTATATTTTTCTAGAGTTAATAAACTTTCAGGTGATGTTATATAATTGGTAGAAATAAGACCAGATATTCCGTTTTTTTCTCTAATCAAACCAAAATCTATTATTGTTGCAATAATATCATTATTAACAATATCAATAACAACATTCGATGGTTTTAAGTCTCCGTGTATTATAGTTGAAAAATTAGTTAGTTGCAATATTAATTGTTTAATTATAGATCTATTATAATTGAATGTTATTTTATAATTAATAGATTTAATTTTCTCTAAATTATAAAACCCTAAATATTGATAAATAATTGCAAATGCATTTAAATTAATAAAATTTCCAAAATATATTGGATATGCTTTATGAACTATTTTACCTTTGGAAAAATATGTTCTAATTAAATCAAGTTCATTAAATAAATCATTATGACATTTATCATTAGATATTTTTATAACATATTTTTTATGTTCATTTTCAATCAAATAAACTTGTCCTATTGTACCTTTACCTAAAAAATTGGTTATTTTAAAACTAGATAACATATTATTTGTTTCTGTAAATAATTCTAGTTTGGAATTAATAATATTTGTGGAATTAATATCAAAATCTTTAATTAAGAAATCAACCTTTTCAATAAAATAATTCATAGGTTATCTACAATATGGTATTTTATAATATTTTAAAATATTTTTTTACATATTAAAATATTATTTAATTCATTAATTCTAGGATTTGTTCTAATTTAAGTAATAAATAGTCTAGCCCATATATACCAGAATCATTTGATCCTATTAGAAAAGAATTTGTAAAACCATTTAATTTAGCTATATTTATATTCACAACTGAATCATCAAAAAATAATATATTGTTAAATTCGACTTTCTCCTGTTCGGCTATTTTATTTAAATAAATTACTTTTTTAACACCCCATAATATAATTGGATTTTTAATATTTATTAAATTATACATATATAATTCTTCGCCAGAAAATGGATTATTAATATAATTTACACTTGATGATCCTTTAATTTCTTTAAATAATTCATTATTATTAACATCATTTCCTATATTTATACCAACATTTATTAATATACGTTTTACATCAGAAACTAATGCTCTTGTATTAATATAATTAATATTACCATTTTTAATTATTTTATGTAATAACTTTTTTAATTGGTTTATTTTATCATTTGAATCAAATAATTCAACGTAATTAGAATTAATATTTATTCCATCAGATGATTTAATTGTTAATGTTAAATCAAAATCAAATACAAATATATATTTATTATTATCATTATTATTGTTATTATAATCAAATATTTTTTGTAAACTTTCTAAATCATTATTAACATTATCATTTGATTCATATATTTTATTAAATAACATATTTAAATCGTTCATTAATTTATTTAATTATTTAATTATTATATTATAAAACATAATTTATAAATTAAACAAATTTAGATAGACTTTTTTTAACATTTTTAATAGAATTTTTTTTCATAATGTTAGAAATTAATTCTGATTTTGTCATATTTTTACTAATGTGAGCCATCTTTTTAAGTTGCTCAACTTTTAGTTGATAAAGTTGATTTTCAATTGATTCTTTAGTTTCATTTAGTGATTCTTCATCACTATCAGTTTCAATTAGCATTTGTGGTGAATTATCATTTTCTGATTCAAACACATCATTATTTTCACTTTCATCGTCATCATCATTATCATTATCATAGATAATTTCACTAATATTATCAAACCATTGAACAACCATTGCATTTGTATGGCCAATTAGTCCTTCTGATTTTTCTGTTAGTTTTAACCATTTAGACTTGGTTAAACTAGTACCAGTTAAATTTTCAAAATCACTCTTGGTAAACCAGTTTGGAATTAAAATATTATCAGTATCACTACAAGCTTGTAAAATCATTTCAAGATTTTCAGGAGTCGTTGATTGAATAAAATCAATAACATTATCAATATCAATTTTATTACCGTTTGAATTCTTAAAAGTTTCTTCTTCATTTTCATCATCTTCAGTTTCTTCTTCATTTTCATCATCTTCTGCATCTTCTGCATCTTCGGTTTCTGATGAATTGATATCTTCATCGGCAGTTTCTTCACCATCATCATCTACTTCATCTGCCTCATCTTGACTATCTTGACTATCTTCACATAGCATCCGAAGTTGTTCTACTTGAAGTAGTTTAAGTTCATGAACTGCATATTCAATATTATTAATCTTGTTTTGGAGATAATAATGATATTTTACAAAACTTTTAGAAATGAAAAATGCAATAGTAATTGAAACCATTGCTGAAAAAAGTGTATAGGGTGACATTTCATACATGCTTAAAAAATCCATTAATGATTTATTAGAATAGTTCCTAATTTATATATAAATCAATTTTTTTATATATTTATTAGTTATTAGTTTATTGTCTAGTTATTTTTTTTTACTAAATCTTTACATTGTTCTGGAGTTAGTCCAAATCGCCTTTCACGTTTATTATATTCTATCAAACATTCTTTCATATGTTCACTTGTAAAACTAGGCCACAATACTGGTAAAAATATATATTCTGCATTAGCTGATTGCAATAATAAAAAATTACTAATTCTATATTCACCGGATGTGCGTATTATCAAGTCTGGATCTGGAAAGTCTGCTGTATCTAAATATTTATTAAATGTTTTCCAATCTAATTGTTCAGGTTGTTCTATTACATTATTTTTAATATCATTTAAATAACGATCAACTGCATTACAAACTTCTGTTCTTGAATCATAATTTAATGCTAATATTAATGTAATAGCTGATGAATCTTTTGTATTTTCAATTAATTCATTAATACTGTTTTGTAAAGATAATGGAAATATATTTGTATTTCCTATCACTTTAACTTTAATATTATTTGATTGAATCCATTGGGTATTTTCTTTAATATAATCTTCCATAATTTTAAATAATCCGTTAACTTCTTCTTTTGGACGTTTTAAATTTGCAGTTGATAATCCATATAATGTGATATATTTAATTTTAAATTTGATACATTCAATTATTAAATTATTTATTCCAGAAGCACCTTGTTTATGACCGTATATTCTGGGTAAATTTCTTTTTGTTGCCCATCGACCATTACCATCCATAATTACACCAACATGTATTGGACTTGATTTAGAACCATGTCCAATAGTTGAATTAATATTATCAAATAATTTATCACTAATATATTTTAATAATACTAATAATGAGAATAATAAAAATGGAAACATAGCATACATTATAACCAACATTATTAAATTATAATTATTAATGTGCCTTTAAATATAATTAAAATTGAAATTAATACAATTTTAATTACATATTTGTAATATCAAGTAAAAGTAAGTGTATTATGTCATCAACCCATTTAATTATTCAAAATCAACCCGGAATTGATAAAAAAACTAATCTTGACATTGTTAATATGTTAATTGAAAATAATATTGATATATCAATAAATTTTATCATTTTACCTGAATGTTTTAATTCACCCTATGGTATTAACTATTTTAAAGAATATGCTGAAGAATTAGTTATTTCAGATGAAAATCCAACTGTTAAACTATTACATAATATATCAACAAAATATCCAAAAGTTTATCTTATTGGTGGTTCTATACCAGTGAAAGAAAATGATAAATATTATAATACATGTACTGTTTGGTATAATGGAAATTTGGTTTGTACTTATAAAAAAATACATTTGTTTGATATCAATATTCCAAATAATGGAATATTTTTTCAAGAATCAAAAATTTTAAGCCCCGGTACAGAACCTGTATTTTTTGATACAGAATATGGACGTGTGGGATTAGGAATTTGTTTTGATTTGAGATTTAATACACTATCAAATTATTATGCTAAAAATAATTGTGATATTATTGTATATCCCGGAAGTTTTACACAATTTACTGGTTCACTTCATTGGGAATTATTATTGAGAGCTAGAGCTGTTGATTCTCAATGCTGGATCATTGGAGTTTCGACAGCATTAAATAATGATCTATCATATAAATCATATGGACATTCTATGGTTGTTGATAATTGGGGAAAAGTGTGTAGTATGAATATAGGTGATTCTCCCAATATTATTATTCAAAATGTGAATATATCTGAAAATAAGAGTTTTCAAGCTAATATTCCAATTAAAAATGTAATTAAAACCTTTATTTAAAAATTGATTATTTTAGAATTAATAATATAATAAATACAAAATAATGGAAAAACAACAAAAAATGTTAATAACTACTGCTATTTCTTATACCAATGGAAATCCTCATATTGGTCATTTATATGAATCTGTTTTAAGTGATTTCCTTAAAAAATCATTTAGTTTGTTTTCAGATGTTAGATTACTTACTGGTACTGACGAACATGGTAAAAAAATAGAATCTACTGCTAAATCATTAAATATTACTCCAATTGAATTATGTGATTTAAATTCTCAAAAATTTAGATCACTAAATGAAAAATTAGGAGTTGATTTTGATCATTTTATTAGAACAACTGATTCTAAACATAAAGAACTAGTAAAGGATTCAATTATTAAATCTAATCAATCAGATGATATATACTTGTCTGAATATTCAGGGTATTATAATGTAAGAGAAGAATGTTTTGTATCAGATTTAGAAGCAGCTCAAACAGATTTTAAGGATCCAATGTCTGGAAAACCATATGAAAAAATAACAGAACAATCATACTTTTTTAGACTTGAAAAATATAAAAATTACATTAAAGATTTATTAAATTCTAAATTATTACACCCATATAGTAAATTTAGTTTTGATGATAGATTAGAAGATTTAAAAGATTTATCAATTAGTCGAACTAGTTTTAATTGGGGAATTGATTTTCCACAACTAGAATCTTCGAACAGTAATAAATCTGATCAAAAACATATTGTATATGTTTGGTTTGATGCATTATTAAATTATGTAACTGGTGCTAAAATTCTATATGGAGAAAATTCTAATATTGATAAAACTATACACCTAATTGGTAAAGATATTGTATGGTTTCATTCGGTTATTTATCCTGCTATATTAAAGTCTTGTACAAAGTCTAGTGTTAATTATCAAGCATCTAATATTTTAGTACATGGTTTTATTTTGGATAAGGATGGTATTAAAATGTCTAAATCATTAAATAATGTTATAGATGTTGATTATTTAATTAACAAATTTCCAATTGATGCAATTAGATATTATCTAATAATGGAAACATCGTGGGGAGAAGACATTAAATTTAGTGAAGATCGTATTAAAGATATTTATAACAATCAATTAATTAAAAATTTTGGTAATTTATTTCAAAGAGTTTTTACATTAGTTAAACCAATACAAAATGAAATAAATAAATTATTAGTGGATTATAATTATCCAAGTAAGAAAAATGATTTTATAAACAAAGTTAGAATTTTTATACAAGAATATAATCATAATAGTTATAAAGAAGAACTATTGCAACTATGTCAAACCGCAAATAAAGAATTAACTGATAATAAACCGTGGGACAAATCAGTTAGTCAAGAAGATAAAATTCACATGATGATTATTCAAATGTTTTATTTGGATTTTATTATGATTTTATTATATCCAATTATTCCAAATAAAATCCAAGAACTAAGAGGATATTTAGGATGGAATAAAACTAATACACTTGAGCTTGATATTACTGTTGAAAAAATAAAAGCATTTGTACCACTTAATTAATTTTATTTATTAGTTACAGTAACACTTTTAATAGCAAAATTTATATTTGATCTGCCATCATTCTTTCCACCTTGAATACCTTGTTTTGAAATAAACTCTATAATATCTAATCCTTTTATAACTTTTCCCCATATGGTATAATTTTTATATTGAGGTTTAACATTAACAGAAATAAGAACTTGCAATGTTTGATATATTGTAATTTTTTTGATGCTTTTTGTTAATTATGAGGATTCCAATGGTTCAGAAATATTTGATAATTTTTATATTAATTATATTTTTTTCTACATAATGGACAAATACATTTACTAAATGAAGAATTTTCATCTTCATTTTGTTCTATTGATAAATTTTCTGCTTCATTCCATTTTTTCCACTGGGCTAGATTTTCTATTTCCCAATTATTTTGTAGTTCAACATATTCTTCACAATAACATTGTTTTCCTTTAATAGGATTTATACAACCATTTGGACAAGGAGAACAACCAAATGGTTCAGGAGATAAATGATACCTTGTTTCATCCCAAAATAACAAGTTTTTACAGCATTCAATACAAAAAGAATGACCACATTTTGTTGGAAATTCCATTTTATTTATACAATGATTTAGACAAATACAACATTCGTCATCACTATTTATAAATGTTAATTCATTCCATCCAAAATTATCACAATTTATACACAAATAATTTTTACCCCATGTCCAACAATCAGGTGGCAATACGGCTTCACATAACTTGTAATTTTTACATTTTATACCACCTTCTAGATATTGAGAATTATATCCTATATTTTCTTGTTCATATATCAAGTCTCTATTTTTCATATAACTAAGATTTAATTATATTTCTTTAAATTAATAGTATTCTATTTTTATATTTTATAATATGAGTAAAACATCATTCAACTGATTTCAAATTATCTGAAGAATTAAAATTAATATGTAATATAATTAAATATAAGATATCTAAATATCATTTGAAGAATTATTTTAAGATTTTTCAGTGAAAGGTACAATATATTATAATTTAGATAGTTTTTTTATTTGTTTGGTTTTTTTAGATAAATAAAGTCTTAATAAACCATTATAATTAATAATTTTACCATCATCTATAATTTCTTCTCCTTTCTCAAAATTAATTGATTTTATTACAGATATATTCTTTTGTAATAATTTTAATAAGGTTTTATTTGGTGATATTTTAAAATCTTTCATTGTATATGATTTTAAATTAATATTTTTAGACGTTGTTAATACTGGTATTTGCTTTTTATTATTAAGTAAAGCAATTAAATTATAGTAAAAATTTTCAATTGAATAAGAGCTAGCATCTATATCTAATAATGTACATATTATATTAGTAAAATAACCAGATTGCACATTATTTACTTTGCCTTCATAACTATATGCATTATCTCGAGTTCCTGCAAATAAAATAACATTACCATTAATATTATTATTACTTTCTGGATAATTTGCAGATATTATATTACATTTATCTAATATTTCTCTTTGCAAGTTTGAAAGTGTTTTACTTTTAAAATTAGAAGTGTATTGACCCATATTAACATAACATAAATCCATAGCAGTCCCTGAATGACATGAATCCATAAATGCATATAAAGTTTGTGAACTATTTAAATTTGTTAATACTTTATTTAAAGCATCATCTGATACAACTGAAATATAATCAATATCATTTGATACCATACAACTATCTCTATTTAAACTAGAATTTTGAAATATTTTATTACCATCTTGTGTATTAGTTATTAATTTTTCATCGCGGTTACTATCAGATATATTAGTACCATGTCCTGAATAATAAAAATATAATTTTGTTTTTAGAGATTTACATAATAAAGTAAATTGTTGAATAATATTATTACTAGTTGGAAATAGTTCAGAATTTGTTGGTAAATCATCTCTCATTACTACAATTTCTATTTTTGGATCTATTCTTAAAAGTCTTTTTTTAATATTATCTATATCATTAAAACATCCATTTAATGTATAATTAGGTAAATTAGAATATTGATTAGCAATTAATAAAGCTCTTGACATATATTATATATTATATATTATATAATAATTATAAATTAAAGTTATTATAATTTATACCATCTTATAATAACAATCTGCACAAATAATACAATCAGATAATGACCGATGATCTTGTTTAACTTCTTTATTATATAGATATTTATATAATTCAACTAATTTTGGATTTTTAGTTGATTTCATATATTTTTTTCCTATTTCCATAGTACATAATTTATTTTTTGATTCAATCAAGTCATATAATTGTGTATTTCCTGATCTAAATGCTTCAGATAATAATATTTGCATATCGAAATTAATATTATGACAGATAATTGTATCTGTATTTTTCAAATCTTCATATAATTGAGATAATACTGTATTAATTTCTAAACCATTTGTTAAAGCTTGACTGGTTGTAATTCCATGAACAAATGTATTTTTAATGGTGAAATTTTGTGGTTTAACTAGAGAACTAACCTCTTTTATTTTACAATTATCTTTATTGTATATTAAATATCCAAGTTCAATTAATCTTGCATTATTAAATTTATCAATTTCTTTTGGATTAGTTGATGTTGAAAATCCTGTTGTTTCTGTATCTAGAAACATAATAGTTTTATTTAATTTTGGAAGTTTTTTAATCCCAGTCAAACAGAATAATTTATTAGTTGGTGAATAATCATCAATATCAATAGATAATCCACGTATTTGAAGATAGTCTTTGATAATTTGATAATTTTCATTTTGTTCAATAATAATTATATCTCCCCCAGTTGGTAATAGTTGAATTGCTTTATCCAATTCATCCGACCACGAATTTCCAGTCAGAAATTTATAAAATACACAAACATTTATTGGTTCTGTTTTATTAACTAAACCATTATATATTTTTAATAATCTATATGCTTGAAAATATTTTTGTAACATTTCTATATCTAATCCATAAAACTGCATTTTTAGAAATTTAGTTTCATTTAATTTAACCCAATTTATAATTTTATCAAGCATATCTTGATTATAAATAGAGTTAGTAGTTGGATCATAATAACCACATAGTTCTCCCCTAACTTTTTTAATAGTATAAACTTTATTATCTGATACAATATATTCATTATCATTTATTGTTATCATTTTTATTTCACTATCATTTTGACTTTGTACAAGACTTGGTTCTGTAATTGGGTCTGTAATTGGTATTGTTTGATTTATTAAATTATAACCTCTTGCTACTATTTTATTAGGAATAATATTATTTTTAACAAGTCTTGCTAAAATTCCACCAACAGCTCTTCCATGTAATTTTGATATTTGTATAACATCTAATTTATCTTCATTATAAAGTTTAATTAGTTGTTTATCTTCTTCTTTAGACCATGGTGAACCAACATTATTTAACACAGGATTTGTTAGATGTGTTGGTTGGGTTGGTTGGATTGGTTGGGTTGATTGCATTAGTTGGCTTGGTTTGACCAAGTGAGCTAATGAACCCAATGTTCTTAATTGTCCTAATGGTATATTTGTTGACATTTAATATAATTTAATAATGAATTAAATATTAATTTAAATCAATTTTTCTAAATAAATTAACTAAAGAATTATTCATTAATTATTAATAATGAAAGATTTGTATACAGATGGATTTTTTTCAGTTGATGCAACAAATGGATTTTTACCAAAAAGTGCACCATTAGCTAAATTACCAATTGAATATAATGATTTACAGCATATTATAGATGGGCTACCTAGTATTATTAAGGTTAAAGATCAAATAGTTTCATACGTAGAAAAATTACCCAATTATAAAGAATTAGTTGAGAAAGAATTAGATGTATTTGTTATTCAAGCTTTATATAGAGCATATTCTTTTGTTACATCTGCATATTTATTAGAAAAATCATACCATGAGTTTTTAATTTCAGGAAATTATGGTAAAGCTAGAAATATTTTACCAAGACAAGTAGCTGAACCATTTAATGTAGTTGCAACTAAATTAAATAGTAAAATGTGGATGGATTATCATTATTCATATTCTCTTGGAAATTATGTCAAAAAAGATTCAACAAAAACTCTAGATTGGAAAAATTTAGATATGGCTTGTAGATTTACTGATGGACCAGATGAAGTTGGTTTTATTATGGTTCATGTTTATATAAATGAAATTTCACCAAGATTAATTGAAAGTATTGGACAAATAAGAAAAGCTACTGATAATGAACAAATGAATTTAGGATTGGGAAATAATTTAGAAACAATGGTAGAAATGAATAAACGTAGACGAGAAATGTGGCATGCATCAAGACATGAACACTATAATGATTTTAGAATATTTATTATGGGTGTTAAAGGCAATGAAAGTATTTTTGATGATGGAGTGCATTATGAAGGAGTATTTGATAAACCAGTTGCATACAGAGGTCAAACAGGTGCACAAGATGATATCATACCAACCCAAGATATTTTAACTGGTGTAATTAATTATTATCCAGACAATGAATTAACAAAATATCTATTAGATTTGAGAGAATACAGACCTCAATGTGTTCAGGAGTTTTTTAGTGATTTACAAAAAGAATTTAAAGAACAACCATTGCTTGAAAAATTAGATTCAAGTAATAATTGGGAAGGGTTAATATTACTTCATAATATCGTAAATGAGATTTATAATTTTAGAAATGGACATTGGCAATTTGTTCAAAAATATATAATGTCCAACACAAAATATGCATTTGCAACAGGTGGTACCCCAATTACAACTTGGTTAATAAATCAAATAGAAGCTTGTTTAAAAATCAAACAAGTAATTTTACAATTATTGGAATCAAAATATTCATCAGTTGATATTAGTGAATTAAAACTCCAATATACTAATA